>Ga0114918_10000055_pt1 | contig 87047 bp, 83 predicted proteins | sample LantaG_FD_87015 | JGI IMG/M metagenome (GOLD analysis project Ga0114918, IMG submission 87015) | Deep subsurface microbial communities from Baltic Sea to uncover new lineages of life (NeLLi) - Landsort_02402 metaG | ecosystem: Environmental > Aquatic > Marine > Oceanic > Sediment | place... | reverse complement strand
TGGTCAATCCCGGTCCCTTGTGGTATCCTTTCTCCATCGGTATATCCCCCCTTTCTATTAGTTGGTCTTTCTATAGGGTAGGATATACCGACCTACTTTTCCACCACATTCGGGACACTACCCACATTGAAATGCTGTTGTTCCCTCCTCGAGACTGTTCTTTCGTACGATACATATAGATTTGTAGTCCTCGAGATTCAGAAACGAATTTGAATGCGTGCATAGGATGACCTGATTTTCTGCTTTCGATAATTGCGTGAGGGACTCATAGAATTCGCGTTGAGCTTGGGGATGCAGGTAGAGTTCTGGCTCCTCCATTATGAAGTATGCTGATCTTGATGCCTTCCTGCTCAACCTCTGCTGGTCTGTCGAGTCAGGCTGCCTGGAGTCTTCTACGGTTTGAGCTTCCTCCCTCGTTACTTTAGCAAGGGCTTTCACTAAAGCAAAAATGAGAGCGCGCTGCAAGCCCTGGCCTTTTCTAGAAATATCTGTCCTAATCCCATCATCTACCCACACGGTTGTACCCACCTTCAATACGTCATCTACATTCGGTGGGGTTATTTCAACATCTACTGCAGTGTTCCAGTTGTCAAGCTCTTTTTGCAAAGACTGCTCAAATGCTGTTAGCTCCGGAGGTCTACGTTCATTTGGTTTGCCGTCCTCAGTTGTCCGGTTTAATATCTTCATGAGCGCTATAATCCGTTGTTTGGCATCTTTGAATTCAGCGTTCGTCTCCGACATTTTCGTTATCACTCGTGAATAGAGCTCACCAAACACGCTGTTTCCCCTTGGCGTAAGTTCTTCTATTGCTCTCTTAACCGATGGCACGAAATACACTTCTCCAAAGATGCCTTGCGCGACATTCTTGGCGCCCATAAATGGGCCAGTTTCGAGTTCATACGCAAAATTGATTTCAGCCTTATGCTCCTGTATGTATTTCTCTTGTGCTTGCGCAAAAGCTTCCTTTGATATGCGCCCGGCTTGCGGAAGCAAGTTTGCGAGAGGAAGAGTCGCTGCTATCTCGCGACTCGTATAATCTCCAATTTTTTCTTCTCTAAGCCAATCTATGTTGGGTGTCTCGCCGTATCCATGATATTCAAAGCCATCTCCTTTAGTAGCCTGTTTCCTGATTCGTATAGTATTATCGACAGTAACGTACTTACGGAAGGTGGTGCGATCGATTTCATCCAGGTCCCCAAAGGTAACTTCGACGAATAATTCACTAGAATCAGCGTTAAAGTCCAAAGGATCTAGGCCGACCTGTCCAAAGAAAAAGAGAATAGAGGAAAGAATGTTTGATTTGCCGTGGTTGTTTTGTCCAATGAATATCATCATGTCTTGGAGACGAACGCCTAGATCTTTAACGGAACGCCAATTATGAAGCGTGAGCATTTTCATCTTCATATCGAGCTATGTCTCCTCAAACAGAGTGTTACTCCGTTCCCTCGGTCTATGTCGCCAATATAGCCATTCGGAATATGGATGTCAACCAAATAATTTTCCTCTTGCGTAAGGTGGAAACGGTGCGCTCAAAGGCTGGTTCTTATACGTTGCTGCACAAGCCAGATAGTTATTAAGTACTTTGCCATGATCTTTAACGCCAGTAGTGTATAATATACATAAAACAATCAAGGATGGAGCGGGTGAAAATGGATGAGGAGACAAAACGTGGGCTTTTCCAACGAGCGCAAACCACCGATTCGATAAAACAGGAGTTCCAACAGACTTTGCCAGAGCGAGTAGAACGTTATTTACAAGTAAAACCTCATGAAATTATCCCGAATGCACCTTTTGCTGCACCATCAGCAGAGTGTAGTTTATTATTTCGGGATGGTCATTTCTATGCTTGTATAGCACTTGTTCAAGCCGTAGCAGAAGCCACAGTAAGGTATGTCTGTGATATAGACTTCGGTAAGCATGATAAAGTCTTTGAGAAAAATGTAGATAAGCTTCATACAAGGAAATTTATTGATGATAAACTACAAAAATCTCTACTCAAGATATGGGACAAAAGAGATGACTACCATCATCTGAATTCTAATGTGAAATCTGATAGAAATACCTTGGAAATACTAGCCAAGGATAAGGCTTGTCTTCTGGTTGAGGTCGAAAGCGAAATATTTAAATTTAGCTTTGGTAATGATGGCAGTATCATCCCAAAGTACCCTAAATATTAGAAAATCAGAGGTAATCAAGCAGAGGTATTTCTTAGGCTAGAACCATAACTACAAACCACAGAATCGGCACCTTGCTCCTCACTAGTCCAGTAGCCCATAATGGTATGAGGTAGGATGGATTTAATGGACACCAAAGTCGGGTAAAATAGAAAGGCGGAGGTGACAGAATGAAAGGAATCCCACAGGGAAGGTACACGAAGGAATTTCGAGAGGAAGCGGTGAAACTGGTAACGGAAGAGAGGCTGTCGTTACCGGAGGCAGCCCGCCGGCTGTCCTTACCGCCATCGACGCTGGCGAACTGGGTGAAAGCTTGTAAAGCCGGCAGGCTTGGAGAGATAGGCAAGACGTACAGGCCTCTGACGGAGACCGAGATGGAGCTGGCACGGACAAGGAAGGAACTGGTTGAAGTGAAGATGGAGCGGGATATCTTAAAAAAGCAGCCGCGTACTTTGCGAAGGAGTTGCTGCCCGGTACGCGTCGATGAAAGAACTGCGGCTTCAATACCCTGTACCGCTGGTGAGGCGGATTTTAAGCGTATCGGCAAGTGGATACTACGCCTGGCTGGACCGGCCGCTGTCAAAGTGGCCCCGGGAGGAAGCCAGGCTGGAGGTAGAGATCAGAGCGGCGCATAAGCGCACCAGGCAGGTTTACGGCGCTGAGAAATTGCAGCATGACCTGGCCGGAGCACGGGGTACAGGTAGGCATCTGCCGGATCAAGCGGATTCGCCGGAAGCTAGGCATACGTTGCAAGCAGAAGCGGAAATTCAAGGCTACCACCAATTCCAAGCATACCCTCCCCGTTGCTGAGAATATCCTGGGACAGCAGTTCAAGGTCGCCGCCCCGAACAAAGTATGGGTCAGTGATATCACCTATGTGCCCACCGACGAAGGCTGGCTATATGTTGCCGGGCATAAGGACCTTTTCACCGGTAATATCGTGGGCTACGCGATGGGAGAGCGGCTGACCAGGAACCTGGTCAGCCAGTCCCTGTTCCGGGCTGTTGCCGCCAAACGCCCGCCTCAGGGGCTAATTCACCACTCGGACCGGGGCAGCCAGTACTGCTCCCATGAATACAGAAACCTCTTGGATAGCTTCGGCCTAATAGCATCGATGAACCGGAAAGGGAACTGCTTCGACAATGCCCCGATGGAGAGTTTCTGGGGAACACTCAAACAGGAGCTTATCCATCACCGTCGGTACCGGACCAGACAAGAGGCGATAGGGGACATTACCGAGTATATCGAGATCTTCTATAACCGGCAGCGCCGACAGGCAAGACTCGGCTTCCTGTCACCGGTGGTCTATGAGCAAATATACTATGCAGGACTCTTGGCAGCATGAAAGGTTTGGTGTCCACTATTGACATCCGACGTCAAACTGACTATTGTTGAGTTATGTTGACGGCTTTGAGCTTTTGCCCATTGGAACTCTTAAGAAGGATTTGGTCCAGTGGCAGGAAGGTATCAACGTGTGAAATATAATCAGTACGTTGGGTTGGTAAGCAGTTCTGGTGGGAAAGTAATGCTCTTATGCTATAATTACCATAACGATAAAGGTAAGACGAGCTATGAACTTCTTAGAACAACTCGTAGCTGAATGGTATGAGTATGCGGGATACTTCGTCCGGTTAAACGTGAGAGCCCGTAAGAAATCTATCACATTAACATAGAAAGCTCTGGTTTAAGCTCCCTGGCGGAGTGCCATGCCGGAGCACTACAGATAGTCAAACGTTGCTCGATTGAGTTAAAATATATTACGAGGAGATATTAATTTGAAAGACGTAGACGTGAAAAAATTTGTCAGGGAAGGTTATGCTGAAGTGGCCCGGCAGGGAAGCTCGTGCTGTAGCTGCGCTCCTTCTTGTTGTGGAAGTGCCAATGTAACAGAGTCGGTAAGTAAAAAAATAGGTTATAGCGACGAAGATCTGAAAGCAGTCCCTGACGGAGCTAATCTTGGCCTAGGATGTGGTAATCCTGTCGCAATGGCTTCACTGAAAGAAGGCGAGACGGTGCTCGACCTCGGCTCTGGTGCTGGCTTCGACTGTTTTCTGGCTGCCCAAAAAGTGGGTAAAAAGGGAAAAGTCATCGGAGTCGATATGACGCCGGAGATGATAGACAGGGCAAGGAGAAACAAACAGAAGGGTGATTATGATAATGTCGAGTTCCGGCTTGGTGAGATAGAGAACTTGCCGGTTGCCGATAATTCGGCTGATGTAATTATCTCAAACTGCGTCATCAATCTCTCGCCGGACAAGGGCAGAGTATTTCAGGAAGCCTACCGCGTGCTGAAAACTGGTGGGCGGATAATGGTGTCAGATATAGTCCTGCTCAAGGCAATCCCTGATGCTATTATGAATTCAATCGAGATGTATGTTAGTTGCATTGCCGGTGCTTCGCTAAAGGCCGATTACCTGCAAGACATAGAAGCAGCCGGGTTTAAGGATGTTGAGGTAGTGGATGAGACTCCTTTCCCTGTTGAGTACATAATAAGCGATCCCACAGTACAAGCAATTGTTAAGAATCTTGAAATTTCACCGGAATTAGCTAGGGATATTGCCAATTCTATAGTAAGTGTAAAAGTAACGGCAGCTAAGTAAGTTAGTGAGAAATCACTCGATTTATTAGCTAACAGGATATATACACTTAACATTCACTCATTTTGTGTAATCTTACAACACGGGCACTATCATGTTACCCTAAGCAATTCAAGATATTGTTCAGCTTTCTCTGCAAACTCTGGGACGAGAATATTTACTACCAGCAGGCAACTGGTAATATTGATACTTATCAAGCTTCTCCAGAAAACGATTTTATTAAAAGCTTCTATTGTCATTGGGGTTGGGCCAGGCGATTGAGCGGGATAATACTTCAGAGATTCGTAGTTGCCATGAACTAAATCATCTAGCATTTCACGTTTCGCTCTATACGCTTCCAGATCCAAGCCCGCTCCTAATTCATTATCTATTTTCTCCAAGACTTTCCAATGAGTTAACTTCTCCCTTCCTAGCCAGGGATCAACAAGTTCCGCATTCTCCCCTGAAAATGTTATGTGCATCATCAAGTGGCATGCATCTATGGCGCTACGGCATATGATTCCAGCCTGAATATAAAAGCCATTGGAACACAGTATCATCATAGCCTTGGTGTCGTTTACAACTTTAGTGAAATTCAGGCAAAGCACATCAATAGGGCGTTCCTTTGAAATATAATGAGTCATACAGAATTCTATTAGTAATTATTGTGAGTGTCAATTCCATTGCTCAAATTGAACAGACTCGCTAGCTTCAGGTAGAAACGTTTCTCAACACTAGCCTGTTATCGAATTTAGCAGTTGCCAATCTAAAACCTGTTAACGTGGTAGTCCAACATCATCGCATCTAAAAATCTCCATTACTATTTCCCAAAATAATATTGATTATTTTCGTATGTATTACACAATCTAGCGTTTTGTTTAGTTGCAATGTAGAAATTAATGCCTTAATCTTGAAACTGTATGGATATTCCTTTCTCAAGATGGTATCCCGTTATTGAAAAGCGAAGGTCACGCAGACATTTTGATGCAAGCCAGGCAATCGAACCAGACAAATTGTCAGCGCTTGATACAATGTGCAAACGATTCGTACCCTTTCCCGGTGCCAGGTCATGTCTGGTGACTGAATCGGTAATAGACGTTTTCAAAGGCATTATCGGCAGCTATGGAAAAATTAAAGACGCACCCGCATTTATTGCATTTATTGGGAATATGGACAGCGCTTCTGTTCAGGAAGAGGTAGGTTATACCGGAGAGGGAGTCATACTGGAGGCCACCGCTCTGGGCCTGAATACCTGTTGGGTTGCCGGTTTCTTTAAGCCTGATAGTGTGGCTTCACTGGTGGAAATCAAGAGTAACGAACGGGTGTTGGCCGTGACCCCGGTAGGTTATGCACGCAGACACGAATCACTTGAAGAGAAGTTAATGACCGGTTTCGGACGTACTCACCGGCGCGTCCCAATTCCCAGGTTAATTAGCAGCCTGACCCAGGATAGTTTGCCGGAATGGATAAGGGCATCCATTCAAGCTGCCAGGCTTGCTCCGTCTGCGGTAAACCGCCAGCCTTGGGGATTTGACGTGCAAGACGGCAGCATCACAGTTTATGTAAGGACCGGTGGCCCGGAGTTTACTGTGTCCAAGCAGCTTGATTGCGGCATTGCCATGCTGCACATCGAAGTGGCGGCGCTGAACTGCGGGATAAGAGGCAATTGGCAGTTCCTGAAGGCTCCCCAAGTAGCCAGGTTCAGTGCTTTAGCATAGATTGCCTATGACAAACATGGAACATAAACAACCCCGAATTGAAATCAACGAACAGTTCCGGTACGCCCTCGATATCATGGAGAACAGCGACCGGAGCGTCTTCATTACCGGCCGCGCCGGCACGGGTAAATCAACGCTGCTGAACTATTTCCGGCACGTCGCCAAGAAGAAGGTGGCGGTGCTGGCGCCCACCGGTGTGGCCGCTCTCAATGTCAAAGGACAGACTATCCATTCATTCTTCAGGTTCAAGCCCGGTATCACCCCCGACCGGGTCAAAAAGCTCCGCTCTTCCGGCGATAATAAGAGTATCTACCACAAGCTGGATATCATTGTCATTGATGAAGTCTCCATGGTGAGAGCAGATTTATTGGACTGCGTGGACCGCTTTCTGCGGTTGAACGGCCCCGAATCCAATAAGCCCTTTGGCGGTATCCAGATGGCCTTTATCGGCGACCTTTACCAGTTGCCACCCGTGGTCACCGGCGGTGAGAAGGAGGTTTTTCAGTCTCTTTACGAGACACCCTACTTCTATGGTGCCCGGGTGTTCGACTCCTTCGACATGGAATTTGTAGAACTGGAGAAGATATATCGCCAGCACGATGAGCAGTTCATTACCCTGCTCAACGGTATCCGCAACAACTCCATCACCGCGGAAGGGCTGGAGCTTCTTAACCAGAGGTACCAGCCGAAATTCGAGCCATTGCCGGAAGACTTCTACGTCTACCTGACCACCACCAACAAGCTCGCCGAAGAGATTAACAGCAAGCGTCTGGCAAGGTTGAAAGGCAAGCTTTACACTTTCACTGGAAGCATCGAGGGAGACTTCGGCCAGGGGTACCTGGCCACTAAAATTGACCTTCAGTGCAAGGTTGGGGCACAGATCATGATGCTCAACAATGATACTGAGGGTCGCTGGGTTAACGGCAGTATCGGAAAAATAACCGGTATAACTCAGAACAGGAAAGGCGAAGATGTCATTATAGCCGAGATTGCTGAGGGTGAAGAGGTGGAGATTACGCCCTTTACGTGGGAAATCTTCCGGTTCTTCATCGAGGCAGGGGGACTACAGTCGGAAGTCATAGGTACGTTTACGCAGTTCCCGCTGATGTTAGCCTGGGCGGTAACCATTCACAAGGGCCAGGGGAAAACCTTTGACCGGGTGATTATTGATATTGGGAAAGGCACCTTTGCTCACGGCCAGATGTACGTGGCGCTCAGCCGGTGTACTACGCTGGGCGGCATCATCCTCAAGAGGCCAGCGCTAAAGAAACATATCTGGACGAATTACCAGGTGATGGGTTTCCTGACCAAGTACCAGTACGAGAAGGCGGAAGCTGCCTGCCCGGTGGATAGTAAAATCGAGACAATCAGGAAAGCCATTGAGAATAAGTTATCATTAGAGATAGTGTACCTCAAGCCCAACGACGAGAAGACGACGAGGGCTGTAAGACCTGAGGCCGTGGGCGAAATGGAGTACCGCGGCAAAAAGTACCTCGGTATGCGGGCGTTCTGCCTGAAGCGAAATGAAGAGAGGGTCTTTCGGATTGATCGAATACTGGAGATAAGAGAGGCATAAACGGAGCTTATCAAAAAGGCGGAATTCCTTGGCGAAGATTGTCTTAGATTTACATGACATTTATAATAAGGGCTTCACGATTGATGCAGAACTAAACCGGGTTATCGTGGAAGCCATAGAGAAGAAGATTGCTTTGGTAGAGATTATTCCCGGTAAGGGGTCAGGACAGCTGAAAAAACGTGTCTTACGATTCTTGCTCCAGCCGGAAGTAAGAAGACTTTATCATCGGCTGGAGAAGGACGACAAGAATTTTGGAAGGGTTTTCATACATTTCAGACATTAGTCTATAAACATTTCACTTGTGCTTGGAATGTATGATGAACATAACAAAGGAGCTAGAGTTAACAGTTGCTTAAAAAATTACCTCTGCTGGCGAACACCCAAACCGGACAGATGCCTACCGGTCCCATGCCTGGCCTCTCTTGCCCCATAGAAAATCCACTCACCGTCTCAAAGGGACGCCCAGATTTGGCTCTTAAAGAGCCTGTTATCGTAAAGTAGTCATCTATTTCCTTAAGTGATTTTGTTTTATGCTGAAACTGGAAAACAAAAACGCACCTTAACAACTGAATATCACAAAGCCCTGACCTGAACGCTTGCCCTCTTGAAAGGGGAAGCGTTGGAAGAACTCACACTTCAGATGCGAGTCATTATGTTTCGTGATAGAATAGGGGTCAAAGCAGTATTTCCCCTTGATATGGGGAAGAGGCACCGGGGTGATGAATCAGATTGAAGTAATCGGACTGGGGGCGCTAAACCTAGACCACATCTACCGGGTGGAAAATATCATCGCCGATGGTGAGACAGTGGTCAACGAGGCCGTCTTGTCTCCCGGCGGCTCGTCCGCCAACACCATCTATGGTCTCGCTAAACTGGGGATAGCCACCGGCTTCAGCGGGGTTATTGGTGATGACCCTGAAGGCAGGCTGCTGCTTCAAGATTTTCAAAAAGCAGGTACCGACACCGCTCAAATCAGGACCAAACCGGGAGCCAGGACCGGCTCAACATTGTGCCTCAGTGATAAGCCAGGTAAGCGTTCCCTCTATGTAATGCCCGGTGCCAATAACCAGCTCAGCTGGGATGACCTTGACCTGTCCTACCTGAACCAGGCAGGAATAATCCACCTGTCTTCCTTTGCCGGTGACAGGCAGTTTAAGATTTCACTGGAACTGATGGATAGGCTGGATTCATCTCTTAAGCTCAGTTTCACTCCCGGGGCACTATATTCCCGCAGAGGCCTCAAGGCCCTCGCCCCGATACTGAAAAGGACCTACCTTCTCTTTATCAACCATAATGAGCTACAACAATTGACGGGAGAGGATGTTATTACCGGGGCTGAAACCTGTCTCAAGCAGGGCTGTCATATTGTTGTCGTTACCCTGGGCAAAGGTGTGAAGCTCAAGTCAAGCCGAAGGAGCAACCGCAGCCCCGTCGATGCTAGCTGCTACATCCGGGATGCCGACAGCGAATACGTGATTGAACCCCCCGGCCGGGGCGCCGGCGCTGAGATAGATACCACCGGTGCCGGTGATGCCTTCGCCGCCGGACTCCTCTACGGGCTGCTCAAGGGCAAGGGTCTTGAAGAATGCGGCCGTCTCGGTAATATTACAGCCCAATTCTCAATTAGCAAGGTAGGAACAAGAGAGGGTCTCCCTACTGTTGATGAATTATCCCAACGCTACCAAGAGCTTTACTCGGAACAACCGTAGCTATTTATCAGCTCCGGTCCGCTTTTTTGCGGGCTTGCTCCCGGCCGCAGCGGTCTCATCAGTCTTCGCAGCCTCCTCGACAGGCTTGCCCAGGACATCATCCACAAGCCCGTATTCTACGGCCTGCCCGGGGTCAAGGTAGAAATCACGGTCAGTATCATGGGCTATCTTTTCCATAGACTGACCGGTGTGCTTCACCAGAATATTCCGCAGCACCTCCTGGACCCGCAGAATTTCGCGAGCGGCGATTTCAACATCACTGGCATAGCCCTGAGCACCGCCAATCGCCTGATGCAAATGGATGGTGCAATTGGGAAGAGCATAACGTTTGCCTTTAGCTCCCGCGCAGAGGAGTATCGTTCCCATGCTGGCTGCCAGCCCAACGCAGATGGTCGAGACATCGGGACGTACGAGCTGCATGGTATCATAGATGGCAAGACCGGCACTGACGATGCCACCGGGGCAGTGAATGTAGAGGCTTATATCCTTATCCGGGTCTTCCCGTTCCAGATAGAGAAGCTGGGCAATAACAACATTGGCTACCTGGTCATTAATCGGCATCCCGAGCATGACGATCCGCTCCCGCAAGAGCAGTGAGTATATATCAAAGGCCCGTTCACCTCTGGCACCACTCTCAATCACCATCGGAATAACATTCACCGGTTGAATACTCATTTTCTTCCTCCCCTTCAGCATTGTCCGTTACCCATTATAGCCTAATCCCGTTCTCATGACCACACATCTCAAGCCTCGTCTCCCACCACCTGGCAGGGAACGGTCCGGAAAGCGGGATAACCTGAAATCGGGTCGTTATCTTCATCACTGGTAAGAATATTGGCATTGGCCTCGTCCCAGCCGTGCTGCAGGCTGAGCACCCGGGGGTGAATGTCCGGGGTAACCCTGGCCCGAAGCCTGATAGCTCCCAGCGGGGACTTAACGGTTACCCAGCCGCCATCGGCTATACCCAGGCTCTCGGCGGTAGCGGTATTAATCTCAACCACCGGGTACGGGACAAGCTCCCGCAGCCGGTCGACATCACGCATTTGAGAGTGCATAAAGGCAACCACCCTGGTGCCGGTAACCAGTACGAATGGATAGCCATCCGCCGTTTCAGGCATATCGAATACCGGCAGGGGACTATAGCCATAATCAGCCATGGTCCGGGAGAATAGCTCCACCTTCCCCGATGGAGTATCCAGGCCCTTTTCCCTGTACTTCCGCCGCTGCTCAGGCGGGTGATACATAATACCACCGGGATTTTCCTCGAGCTGCTTCAGGGTGATACCTGACGGCTCAAGCAAATGGCTGAGGAGTTCATCAGCGCTCTGCCAGGGAAAATAGTCAGCGTAGCCCATTTTTCTGCCCAGCCCACTCCACAACTGCCAGTCTTCCAGGGAATCAGCCGGGGGTTTGACTACCCGCTCACTCATTGCAATTAGCGGCAGCCCATCAAAGACATAATCCTTAACGATTCTCTTTTCCGGGAAGGCAACGGCGGGAAGAAAAATATCAGCCAGCCTGGCAGTCTCGGTCATGAAGAGGTCAGACACTACCAGCAGGTCCAGTTTGCTAAAGGCCTCCTTAACCCTGCTCGTGTTGGGCCAGGTTAAGGCGGGATTACTCGCCTGAATAATAAGGGCTTTCACCGGATACGGTTTCCCGGTAAGAATGGCTCTGGTCACAGGCATGGCCGTGGTTTCACTGGTAAATTTACCAAACAGGGGATACTCAGCCCCGATTGCGTCACCGACAGAGACATTTCCCTTTACCCTGAGATTGGTCTGCCTCAAGGGGAAGTTATAGATATTGCCGCCACTGACATCGAGGTTGCCGGTAATGGCTATCAGAATTGAAATTGCCCGGCTGGTCTGCACGCCACTGGGGCAGTGGTCCAGGGCAACACCCTGACTTATAGCCGCCGGCTTGCTGGCAGCATACAGCCGGGCGGCCTCCCTGACCATGCCGGCCGGAACCCAGGTAACCTTCTCCACCACCTCAGGGCTATACTTTCCGACATGCTCCTTCAGCCGGTCAAATCCGGAAGTCCAGTTACTAACAAAGTCCTCATCATACAGCCCCTCGGCTACGACTACGTTCAGCAAGCCCAGTGCCAGGATGCAGTCGGTCCCCGGCCTGACCTGAAGGTGGATATCCGCCCTCTTAGCCAGCGGGGTTACCCTGGGGTCAACTACGATTAGACTGGCACCCTTCTTTTGCGCAGCAAGAATATTCGCCGCCTCACCCACACGGGACTCCTGGGGGTTATGCCCCCAGACAACCATGCAGCGGGTATCCTCATAGCTCGGGAAGAGGGGTAACATATGCCTCCCCAGAGACAGCCCATGGCCTATCCCTTTAGCGGCAAAGCACAGGGAAGCACCGGTAGTATAATTAGGTGTCCCGTATAAGCTACAAAACCGGGCGGCTACCCTTGGCACCTCGGTGCCTATCACCGGCTCACCCAGATGCACCACCAGGGACTTGGCTCCGTAATTCTCCTTTATGCCGGTCAGTTTATCTCCGATGAAATCAAAGGCTTCATCCCGGGAAATCCCCTGCCAGGTACCGTTCACCTTCCTCATGGGATGGGTAACCCGCTGCGGTGAATACAGTAAACTCGGTATCGACGAAGCCTTGACACATAACCTGTTGACCGGGTGCTCCTTCATCGGGGTAACCTTTACCAGCCTGTCATCTTCCACGTGAGCATCTATCCCGCAACAGCTCAAGCATATATGGCAAAGGCTCTTTACAATTCTGGTACTGGAAGGCATTCAGGCATCACCCCCCTTCCGGCTCTCAGCCATCTCCATCAGGCGCTGGATGGTCTTTTGCGTCATCAGTTGTTGTTCAATTACCGGGCGCGTCTGTGAGGTCTTGAGAAACTTCCTCAGTTCCTCTTTATCCTCAGTGGCACCCTTGACTATATTTTCAATCTCATCATCTATCTCGGTATCGCCAACCTCAAGCTTCTCCTGGTCAGCGACCCTGTCCAACACCAGAGACTGAGTAACCCTCTGGACAGCCAGCGGACGCAACTCCTCTCTCAGTTCCTCCTCCGTTTTATTAACCTGCGTCAGATACTCCTCCATCTTCAGGCCACCCATCTGCAGGCGCCGTGACTGCCGGTCAAGAAGCCTGTCAATTTCCATCTCGACCAGCACGGGTGGAAACTCTACCTGGCTGATATCAACTACAGCCTGAACTACTCGCTCCTCAAAATCAGCCCTGGACTTCTCCTCAGCCCGGCGTGTTAGGTCAGCCAGGACCTGCTCCCGGAGTGAAACCAGGGTCTGGAAGTCAGGGCTAACCACCCCCGCAAATTCATCATTTAATTCGGAAAGTTTCTTCTCCTTCATTTCGGTAATCCTGACTGCAAACGAAGCCTCTTTCCCTTTGAGCTCATCCTTAGGATAATCCGATGGGAACTGGAGACTGAACCGCTTCTCCTCACCCGGTCCTAACCCGGTTAACTGCTCGGCAAAACCGGGAGCGGGAAAGGGCAGGTCATGAATAACCTGATACTGAGTCCCTTTCTTATTGATAAAGGGTTCCCCATCAATACTACTCTCAATATCAAAAGTCACCAGGTCATCAAACTGGACCGGACGCTCCACCGGTTCCCAGGTGGCATACTGCTGGCGTAACCCTTCCATCGCCGCATCAACATCGCCCTCAGCTACCTCCACCGATTGCCTTTCAACCTGAATCGGATGGTAATCGCCAAGTTCAACCGTCGGCTTTATCGACACTGTCGCCTTAAACACCACCGGGTCAGTCTGAACTATCTCTATCTGAGGCTGGACAATAGGTTCAATCTCCTGCTCAGTAATAGCCTTCTCACAAGCCTGAGGCAGTAGATTATCCAGCGCATCATCAAGGAGGCTCTCTCTACCTATGTGCCGCTCCAGCACGGCTCGTGGTGCCTTCCCCTTGCGGAACCCGGGGACGCTCACCCGCTTGACCAGCCGGTGATAGGACGACTCCAGAGACCCGTCAACCTCAGTCGGGTCCATCTCAATGGTCAAAAATACCTGACTGTTTTCTGTTTTATCCCTGGTTACCTTCACCTTTCCTCCAATAATCGCTCATTTACTCCTCCCGCAGCCGCAGGTGTAATTCAGCCAGCTGCTCTTCAGTAACCAACGAAGGAGCATTAACCATCAAATCAACCGCACCCTGGTTCTTGGGAAAAGCGATCACTTCCCTGATAGTTTCCTCTCCCGACAGCAGCATCACGACCCGGTCAATGCCAGAGGCGATGCCGCCGTGAGGCGGAGCACCGTAGTCAAAAGCCTCCAGCAGGTGTCCGAAGCGCTCCTCGACTTCATCGTCGCTATAGCCCAGCAGCCTGAATACCTTGCGCTGAAGGGAAGCATTATAAATCCTGAGGCTGCCGCCGGCAATTTCGTACCCATTGCACACCATATCGTAATGTCTGCCGCGTACCCTCTCCGGGGCGGTGTCCAGTAAGGACATATCTTCCTCCCTGGGGGCGGTAAAGGGGTGGTGCACCGTCTCCCAGTGTCCTGCGTCGGGGCTCCACTCCAGCAGAGGAAAATCAACAATGAAGGCAAAGGCAAAAAGGCCCGGCTCAGCCAGCTTGAGGCGGTGCCCCATCTCCAGCCGCAGTCCACCCAGCGTCATATTAACCTGCCCCGGTTCGCCGGCAACAATAAGCAGCAGGTCTCCCCCCCTGGCACCGAGGCGCTCTGCCATCTTCTTCACCTGCTCCAGAGTCAGATATTTGGTTGCCACCGACTTTACCATCTCCAGTGTCAAATCATCCAGACTCCCACCGGCAGCGCCCAGTGATATAGTCACCAGGCCCCCGGCCCCGAAGTCCCGCGCCAGCCTACCGAGCTCCTCAAGCTGGTGCCGTGTATAAGCAGCACAGCCCGGGGCACATATGCCCTTCACCTTACCTCCACTAATGAGAGCTGACTTGAAAATAGAAAAGTCCGTCTCCGCAGCAATATCCGAAAGGCCCCCTATCTCCATCCCAAAGCGCAAATCAGGCTTATCCGTGCCGTAGCGCTCCATAGCATCTGAATAACTGAGACGGGGAAAAGGTTTTATCATCCGCATCTCCGGTCTAACCGCCTCCATCATAGAGATAAAAAGCTCCTCAAGCAGGCCGATGATATCCCCCTCATCAATAAAGCTCATCTCCAGGTCAAGCTGGGTAAATTCAGGCTGACGGACAGCACGCGTGTCCTCATCACGGAAGCATCTGGCTATCTGAAAATACTTCTCCACTCCGGCTACCATTAACAGCTGCTTGAGCTGCTGGGGAGACTGAGGCAGGGCATAGAACTTACCAGGATGAAGCCGGCTGGGAACCAGGTAATCGCGGGCCCCCTCGGGAGTGCTCTTAATCAGGATGGGGGTCTCAACCTCAATAAATCCCCGCTCGTCAAGGAAGTCACGAATGAATTTCACTACCCGGTGGCGAAGCAGCAGGTTTTCCTTCATTCGAGGCCGTCTGAGGTCAAGATAGCGATACTTCAGACGGAGGTTCTCATCTACCTCAACGTCTTCATTTATATAGAAAGGCGGTGTTTTGGATGAGTTAAGCACATCGACGCTAGAAGCAATAACCTCAACATCACCGGTGGCCAGTTTCGGGTTCTCAGTTCCCGGCGGACGCAGGCCAACCTCACCACTAACCCGGACCACGTACTCGCTCCGCACGCTATTGGCTATTTCATGGCATGACTCTGATATTTCCGGGTTAAATACCACCTGGACAATGCCGCTCCTATCACGCAGGTCAATAAATATCAGCCCCCCGTGGTCACGGCGGCGGTTTACCCACCCCGCCAGGGTTACCCTGGCACCTACATAATTTTTGTTCAGTTCACCGCAGCTATGGCTCTTGAGCAAACCCGCCCTCCGAAGCACAGTATAGCTGATTATAGCCCAATAGAAGGCCGCTCTTCAAGCGGCGCCCGCATTAAGCAAATTGACAAGCCCGAAGCTTTAATATTATTATGTTGATTGCCTCGGGGTTAAAGATATGGCAAAAACAATTCAGGAAATAAATGAGAGGATAAGGCAGGGCAAAGCGGTAGTGGCTACTGCCGAGGAAATAATAGACCTCGTCAAGCAGAAGGGTACCCAAAAGGCAGCCCGGGAAGTAGACGTGGTCACCACCGGTACCTTTGGGCCGATGTGCTCATCCGGCATCTACTTCAATATCGGGCACTCCCGGCCACGCATCAAGCTCGGCGGGGGCAGGGTATACCTTAATGATGTCCTCGCCTACGCGGCCTTTGCCGCTACCGACCTCTACCTGGGGGCTAATGCGCTTCCTGATGACGACCCCAGGAACAGGTCCCATCCCGGCGAGTTCAATTATGGCGGCGGGCATGTAATCGAAGACCTCGTCGCCGGCAAGGATATCAGGCTCATAGCCACCGCCTACGGCACGAATTGCTACCCGCGGCGGAAGCTTGAGACCTGGATTAACCTGAAAGACCTAAACGAGGCAGTGCTATTCAACTTAAGGAACGCCTACCAGAACTACAACGTGGCGGCAAACACCTCCGATAAGACAATCTATACTTACATGGGGGTTTTAAAGCCCCATCTGGGCAACATCAACTACGCTACTGCCGGCCAGCTTTCCCCCTTGCTCAATGACCCCTATTACAAGACTATTGGCATCGGCACCAGAATATTCTTAGGGGGAGGGACAGGCTATGTTGCCTGGCACGGCACCCAGCACAACCCCCACGTGCCCCGCTCTGAAAACGGGGTGCCCCGGCAGGGTGCCGGCACACTAGCCGTAATCGGCGACTTGAAGCAGATGAGCCCCCGCTGGCTGATGGGAACCAGTATGCTGGGCTACGGCTGCACCCTCACCGTCGGGATTGGTGTGCCTATCCCCATCCTTTCTGAAGAAATCCTGAACTATACCACTGTAACGGACGACCAGATATTTGCTCCTGTTATTGATTACTCAGACGCCTATCCCAATCTCAAGCCAGATATCCTGGCTGAAGTAAGCTATGCTCAGCTCAGGAGTGGTAAGGTAACGGTTCAGGGTAAAGAGGTACCCACCGCTTCCCTGTCCAGCTACCCGCGGGCGGTAGAAATTGCCTCTACACTAAAGGAATGGATTCTGAACGGAGAATTTCAGCTCACCGAGCCGGTGGCACCGCTGCCCGGTATAGAATCAGATATAACCTTCAAGCCCTTAAACGAGCGCCCGATAAAGGATTAGATACAAGCCTGGTGCAAATGAGGTGGTGAAATGGCTGTCTCCAAAAAAATTGTCCTCCATTTTCCCCGGCGGATTACCGACCGGCCAATAGTCTGCCGCCTGATCAAGGACTACGACCTTGAATTTAACATTCTAAAGGCTTCGGTCTCACCGGACAAAGAGGGACTGATGGTACTGGAACTGCGCGGAAAGCAGGAAGATTATGATAAAGGTATCATATATTTAACCAGGGCCGGGGTGAAAATCCAATCCCTCAGCCAGGATGTCATCCGTAATGAGGAGAGGTGCACTCATTGCGGTGCCTGCATCACTATCTGCCCCGCCAATGCCTTTGAGCTTGACCCCAAAACGAGACGGGTCACTTTCCACAATGACAGATGTCTCGCCTGCGGGCTGTGCCTGAAGGCCTGCCCACCACGGGCAATGGAAGTGCATTTCTAGCCGATGTACGAGCCGAGAACCTACCGGCACTGGGTCAAAAGTGGGGACCTCATCTCGTTTAATGTGGTGGTAAAGGAGACCGATTTATATATTCGTGCCTCGAGCAACCTCAAGAGAAAAGCCTCCAGGCTGGTACTAAGCTACCGCCACACACTGGAAAGGTATATCGAGCGGCACCCCACCTTCCTTACCTCCCTTGGACCGCTCCCGGTTACCGGTGACGCCCCCCGCATTATAAAGGAAATGTCAGCCGCAGCAACCAGGGTGGGGGTTGGCCCGATGGCCTCGGTAGCCGGGGCAATAGCCGAATTTGTCGGCAGCCGGCTGCTAAGCTTCTCCCCGGAGATAATCGTGGAAAACGGGGGTGACATCTACCTCAAGAGCAGCGGGAAAAGGACTGTCGGCATTTACGCCGGGAACTCGCCCTTAACCGGCAAAATCGGACTGGAAATCAACGGCCGGGACACACCGCTGGGAATCTGCACCTCATCGGGAACAGTAGGACACTCTTTAAGTCACGGTAAGGCTGATGCCGTCATCGTACTATCCAAATCAGCCGCCCTGGCCGATGCCAGCGCCACCGCTATCGGCAATCTTATCAATCACCCGGAGGACATCCCTGCTGGTATCGACTTTGCCCGGGGGATTGACGGGCTGCGGGGAGTGGTAATCATTAAAGATGACAGGATAGGGCTCTGGGGAGAGGTAAAACTCTGCCAAATATCAGCATTAGGAGGTGACCAGTGTTTAAGACCCGGATTACCCGGCTCCTGGGCATAGAATACCCCATAATCCAAGGGGCAATGATGTGGCTGTCAACGGCGGAACTGGTATCGGCCGTATCCAACGCCGGTGGCCTGGGCATTATTGCCAGCCTTACCTTCCCAACCGCTAGAGAACTCAGAGAGGAAATCAGGAAAACGAAGGCCATGACCGATAAGCCATTCGCGGTAAATATTACCCTCCTGCCAACCATACGACCCGTGAACTACGAGGAGTACATTACGACCGCCCTGGATGAAGGGGTTAACATCATTGAGACGGCAGGACGAAGCCCGGAGCCATTCATGAAACTGATCAAGCAGGCTAACGCCAGGATAATGCACAAGGTGGCCCGCTTAAGAGATGCCAAATCAGCGGAGAGAATGGGTGTGGATGCGGTGACTATTGTTGGCTTTGAGGCTGCCGGGCACCCCGGCATGGATAATATCGCCGCCTCGGTCCTTATTCCCATGTGCGCCGACTCATTAAAGGTCCCCGTCATTGCCGCCGGCGGCATCAGTGATGGAAGGGGCCTCGCGGCTGCCCTGGCCCTCGGTGCCGAAGGCGTGCTTATGGGCACCCGCTTCATGGCCAGCAAGGAGTGCCCGATGCATCCTAAAATCAAGCAGTGGCTGCTCGATGCTCATGAGACCGATACCATAATTATCGAGCGCTCCATTAAGAATCCAGCCAGGGTGATGAAAACAGAGTTCAGCCGCCGAGTGCTGGAAATGGAAGAGAAAGGAGCCACCCTGGAAGAGCTGATGCCCCTGATAAGCGGTGATAGAAGCAAGGGAAGCTACATCAGCGGTGATGCCAATGATGCCACCATCCCCTGTGGTCAGGCTGTCGGCCTAATCCACAACATACCTAGCGTAAAGGAGATTATTGATGGTATAATTGGTGAAGCCAGACTCACCGGGCAGCGCTTATATGCTCTGGGAACCCCGGAATAGAGAGGAGGGCAAGTATGGTAAAGCGGCAGGTGATGCTCACCTTTTCCCCCGAAACAAGCCCCGAGCCCATCGTCTATAATATGGGCCAGCAATTCAATATTGTAACCAATATCCGTCAGGCTGACGCAACTGACGACAAGGGGTGGATAGTAATTGAACTCACCGGTGACGATAAGGATATCGAGGCTGCGATTGTCTGGGCTACTTCCCGGGGGGTACGGGTAGACCCGGTTACGGGTGAGAGCCTAAGGAGCTAAAGCCTTCAGTCACGGCTCAAGTCCCGCGACTCCAGCCATTTTTTCTTCTGAGCAAGCCGCACCTGCTCATCTGTAGGCCGGTAACCGGCGAGAAACTCTTCCCGCAGAGAGCTAAAGGTGCCATCCAGGATGGCGCCTCTTATTTTGACCATCAGGTTATGGATAAAGCTCAAATTATGAATGGTCGCCAATCTATAGGCCAGTAGCTCCTCACAGCCAAAGAGGTGATGCAAATAGGCAGCGGAGAAGTTGCGGCACGTATAGCAATCACAGTCGGGGTCGAGCGGCCGCTCCATCTGGCTATAGACGGCATTACGGATATTATGCCTTCCCTGCCGGGTAAAGAAGGCGCCGTTCCTGGCAACCCGGGTCGGCAGGGCACTATCAAAGACATCAACCCCCCTGCCTACAGCCTCTATTAAATCCTCCGGAGAGCCTATCCCCATCAGATATCGCGGCTTACCCTGTGGCAGCAGCGCCACCGTTTCTTCAATCATGGCCAGAGTCACCTTCCTGGGTTCACCAATACTCAAGCCACCGATAGCATAGCCGGGGAATCCCAGCGAGGCAAGGTACTGCGCCGACTGGCGCCGCAGCCGGGGGAAAGTACCACCCTGCACGATAGCATATAGGACCTGGTCGCTACGCTGCCTGGCTTCCAGACAGCGCTCCGCCCACCGGTGTGTTCTGTCCGTCGCGATTTCCACCTTTTCCAGGCTATCACCATAAGCCGGGCACTCGTCCAGAGTCATCATAACATCAGCCCCAAGAGCCTCCTGGAATTGAACTGCCAGCTCGGGGGTAATATGATGCTGGCTGCCATCAATATGAGAGCGGAAGGTAACCCCCCTGTCACTGACCTGGCACAGCCGGGCCAGGCTGAATACCTGATAACCCCCACTATCGGTAAGGATAGCCCCGTCCCAGCCCATGAATTTATGCAGCCCTCCCATCCTTTCAATTACATCAATGCCAGGTCTCAGGTAAAGATGATAGGTATTGGCCAGTATCATCGGCAGGCCGATGTCTTTTAAATCCGCCGGGGTCAGTGTCTTAACCGTACCCTGACTGCCCACCGGCAGAAACACCGGTGTCGGCACCACGCCGTGCCGCGTAAAGAGTTCCCCGGCACGAGCCTGGGTACCGGGACAGGTCTGTATCAAACGAAAGCTACCGGGACTTTTTATCTACTCACCCCCTAATCCCCTCCTCTCCAACCCCCGCCCACCCGACAGACCCCTTCACACTAAATAGCTGGCGATGATATTGCGCTGCAATTCCGAGATACCAACATATATCTCGGTCATCTTGGCGTCCCGGTAGAGCCGCTCTACCGGCATGGTCTTCATTGTGCCATATGAACCGTGAACCTGCATCGCCATCCGGGTAACCTCAACCGCCGACTGAGAGGCAAAGAGCTTGGCCAGGGAAGATTCATAGCGAATGTTAAGGCCCTGGTCACGGAGGAAGGCCGTGCGGTAAACCATCCACCTCGCGGCTTCTATTCGGCTTGCCATCTCAGCCAGATGCCACTGGGTAGTCGGCAGTTTGGCAATCGGCCTGCCTCTGGCTTTTCGCTCCCGGGCATAATCAACCGAGAGCTCCAGCGCCGCCTGTGATACGGCTACCGCTTCTACAGCTACACCCAACCGGGCGATGCTCATTATTTCCAGCAGGATATCAAAGCCCTGCCCTTCTTCTCCCACCAGGTTTTGCCCGGGGACATAAACATCATCAAGATATACCACCGAAGTGCCCAGGCCCCTTAACCCCATCGTCTCGCAGGGCTCACGGACGATAAACCCCGATGACGAGGTATCAACGATAAAGGCATTTAACCCCTCCCCCTCGCGCCGGGCAAAGACCAGGACCAGTTTAGCCGCCGGGGCAAGTGCCACAAACTGTTTCTGCCCGGTGACCACATAACCATCAGCGCTTTTTCGAGCAATAGTAGTGATTAGACCCGGGTCCGAGCCGGTCTCAGCCTCGGTAAAGGCAATGCCACCCAGCAACTCACCTTTAGCCAGCGGCCTCAGGAAGGCCATCTTCTGCTCCTCATTACCGAAGCGGAAGACTGCCTCCTCAGGGACGGTATTTATCGCCATAATGGCACCCACCGTCATTGACGCCTGGCAGATTTGCTCCAGCGCCAGAACATAGCCAGCATAACCGGCCCCGGTGCCCCCGTACTTAACGGGATAGGGTAGTCCCTGATATCCCTGAGCACCCATCTCTTCAGCCAAATCAAAGGGGAACTGACCACTGGCGTCAATTTCAGCTGCCCGTGGCTTCACCAGGTCGGTGGCGAACCCTCTCGCCGCCGCCTGCAGCATCTTTTCCTGCTCACCGAGATTAAAGTCCACCCTATCCTCCTACCTTAAAACAACCAGATATCCAGGCACATGGTCAGGAAGATTAAACCCAGATACGGAAAAGCCGATAATTTATACAGCCGCCACGCGTCCCGTGACGCCCCGGAAATTAGCAGCCGCAGGCTGGCATAAACCATCACGATACCCAGTAGATTAGCCAGTATCAAATAAAACCAGGTAAAGCCCCCCGTGAAATAGAGAGCCATAGAGACCGCATACAGGACGACGCAGAAACCAGACATTATCCGGATTGCATCCTTTGCCGCAACACTCATCGGGAAGAATTTTAACCCGGCGTTAATATAGTCATCCCGATAAAAAATCATAACGCTCCACACATGCAGCGGCAGCCAGACTACTATCAGCAGGCATAGCAACCCTATCTCCCAGTCCAGAGCAGGTTTAACCGCAAACCAGCCCATCAGGACAGGGGCACACCCCGCCAGTGCCCCCTGCGGGAAAACACATGTTACCTTCTTGCGCCCGATACCAGCGGCAGCGGTGCCGACTAAATCGGCAATAAAGGCATAAGGGTGCAGCAACCAGGCTAAAACCAGGCCAATAATGACCAGGCCTATCGTCAATGGTAAGACCTTTTCCGGCGGGTAAATACGCCTTGAGGGCAGTGCCCGGTGCCTGGTACGATTCAGTCTGGCATCAACGTCACGGTCCAGGTAATTGGTCAGTCCGTTGGCACCGGCACTGGCCACCAGAATAGCAAACCCGACAAAAAGCAGCGTACTTAAAGGGAGGTTGCCACCGCCAGCTATTATAGCCGAACAGACGCCAATAAAGGTCAGCAGTCCACTCTCACGGGGTTTTAATACCTCGATATAGTCCCTGACCATCTGCATTAAGACCATGCCTCCTTGAATTATCCGCTTTAATGACGGGACTCACGCCTTATCGCTTTAGCATAAGCAACCAGAACATCGTGGCGCCGGAGAACCCCCAACAGGTGCCTGGGGTTTTTCCTGTCTATCACGGGAATCCGACCTACATCCTGTGTCCCCAGCTTTACGAATACACTGTGTATATACTCATCGGGATAGGCAGTAACTACTGCCCTGGAGGCGATATCGCCAACGGTCAAACCCGGGGAAGTACCCTTAGACATCGCCGCCTCAACATCAGCCAGGGTAACCATCCCGCAAAAATTTCCGTCCTTATCAACCACAGGAAATCCATGGTGGCCGCTGCTCCGCAGCTTGGTCAGCAAGTCAGTAACCGGCATTGTCGGCAGAACAGTGGGAAAGCCCCGGGTCATCGCCTTGCCCACGGTAACCTCTCGCAACGGGGTTGTCTGGCCCAACTGGCGAATATTTATGCCCTGCCGCACTAACTTAGCCGTGTAAATAGTCTCACGGCTTAAGCTCCGGCTGACAACAGTGCTTATCACCACCGCAATCATCAATGGCAAAATCAGGGTATAATTCATCGTCATTTCAAAAAGCATGATGATTGCTGTAACCGGAGCCCGGACAGCCCCAGCAAATACGGCTGCCATACCTACCAGGGCATAAGCCCCTGATGTAGCTATTAATGATGGAAATAGCTGGTGAGCAAAGGTGCCAAAGGCTCCACCTAGCATAGCGCCGATAAAGAGTGAGGGAGCAAAAACGCCACCACTGCCGCCGCTGCCGAGGGTAAGCGAAGTAGCCACTATCTTCAGGATAAGCAAGATAATAAGAGATTGAAGGGCTATTTCACCTATTAAAGCCTGATTAATGCTCATAGTGCTTGCCCAGTAAACATCTCCGTACCCCACGCCAAAGAGGTCGTAAGAATATAATCCAATAAGTCCTATTCCGATACCACCTATAGCTGGTTTAAGGTATTCAGGGGTATGCAATTTACCGAATAGGTCCTCGCATTTATAAAGTGAACGGATGAAGGCAAAAGCAGCTAAACCACCGAAAACGCCAAGTACAGCATAAGGCAGAATTTCCCAGTAGCTAATCATACTATAAGGAACTATGCCAAAAGAAGGCTGGTCGCCCAAGAATATATGAGAGATGAAATCGGCTGCCACTGAGCTTATGACGACAAAGCCAAGTTTGGGAGTGATAAATCTCCCCAAGATTATCTCCATGGCAAAAAACACCCCGCCAATAGGGGTATTGAAGGTAGCTGAGATGCCACCAGCAGCCCCGCAAGCTACCAATGTCCTTACCCATTCATCAGATAGGCGGAGCCATTGCCCCACGGTTGACCCTGCGGAGGAGCCAATTTGAACAATAGGCCCCTCGCGACCAACCGAGCCACCACTGCCAATACAAATTGAGGAGGCTAGCGATTTGATTACCGCCACCCGGGGACGAATGCGACCACCTCGCACAGCCACTGCCTCCATTACCTCAGGGACACCGTGTCCCTTAGCCTCACGAGCCCCAAAATGGATTAAAAGGCCAACGATAAGCCCACCAACTGCCGGTAGCAGTATGACATAGTATTGCCCTAGAAAGCCTAAATAAGTGGCACCACTACCAAAGAAAAGCGATTGGAAGCTGCTAATTAGCCACCTGAAAAGGACCGCCCCAAATCCGGCAATAACCCCCACCAATACCGCCAGGGTTACCCCAAAAGCTATCTCATTAGAGCGAAACCTATCCAGAAGACTGGATAGCCCGGTTTTAGGATACACCTTGTCACTTTTCAACAGACATACTTCCCGGCCTCTTGTCCACTTCAGATATGGCTAACAAATGGGGAGAATTAGCAAAGGCGGCTGGCTACAGCCCTACTCATGTATCTCATCCAGATAACCCTGCAGAATGAGTGCCGCGGCGACAGCGTCATCCCTGACTCTCCTCCTTGATTTCCCGGCGGCGGCTTCCCGCATCAGGCGTCTCGCTGATACCGTGGTCAGACGTTCATCTCTGAACTCTACGGGGGCGGGAGACCGGTTACGCAGCTCCTGAGTAAAGGACTTCACCTTCTCCGCCTGCCTCCCGATGCTGCCATCCATAGAGCGCGGTAACCCGACGATGACCCGCCCTACCTGATGCTGGTGAATAATACCCGTAATAGCCTCCACATCGGCACTATCACCACTACGCTCAATGATGGCGAGGGGACTGGCCAGTATCCCTTCCGGGTCACTGAGCGCCACCCCGATTCTCTTATCGCCAATATCAAGACCCAGACGGCGCGTCTTATACCTCCCGACAACCTGACTTAAAACGCCCTTATATTAAACCCCTGACCAATCTGAGGGCTTCGTCCAGCTTATCTTTGTTCTTACCACCGGCCTGGGCTAGAGTAGCTTTGCCTCCCCCACCACCACCAGCCACTCTGGCCACCTGCTTTACTATCTCTCCCGCATGATAACCCTTAGCGACCAGGTCCGGGGTCACCGCTGCCAGAAAAATAGGTCTACCCTCAGAAACTGTGCCCAGAACTATCACAGCGCTCCCCAGCTTCTCTCTAAGCAGGTCACCCATCTCCCGTAAGACCTCTATCGGGGAAGATGGCACCCTGGAGACCAGCATCGTTACTCCACCAACTACCTCCGCCCGGGTTAGCAAGGCTTCAGCCCTAATCCTCGCCAGCTCACTTTCCAGGCCTTGAGCTCGCTTACGTTCCATATCCAGTTCGCTGGCTGTACTGGCAACCTTGTCGCCGACATTCTCTAACGAAGTCCCCAGAGACCCCGCAATCGCTTGCAAAAGAGAAAGGCGCCGGTCAACAAACTCCTCGGCCCCCCTCCCGGTAACCGCCTCGATACGCCGCAACCCGGAACCGATGCCGCTCTCGCCAGCAATCTGAAATAGTCCTATCTCACCGGTCGAGGCAACATGGGTACCACCGCACAACTCAGCGCTGAGCGGCGGCTCACTAATTCTAACCACCCGGACGGTATCGCCATACTTTTCCTCAAAGAGGGCTATTGCCCCTTCCGCTACCGCCTTTTTATAGGGGACCTCCTCATCATACACCGCCAGGTTAGAGCGGATTTTCTCATTGACGATATGGCTTACCCTATCAATTTCCTCCCCGGTCATCGCCGTAAGGTGAGAAAAGTCGAATCTAAGCCGCTCTGGGGTCACCAGTGACCCGTGCTGCCGAACATGCCCCCCCAGGACCTCTCTCAGGGCAAACTGGAGCAGGTGAGTAGCGGTGTGATTGCGGGCAATATCAAGCCGGCGCTCCTTATCTACCCCGGCATTAACCGCATCGCCTACCGCCAGGATGCCTCCGGTAACATGGCCCTGGTGCACAATAATATCCGGCACCGCTCGTACGGTATCGGTAACGACGAAATGCCCCGAGGAACTGTATATTTCACCGGTATCACCAACCTGTCCCCCCATCTCCCCATAGAATGGCGTTGCCTCCAGAACCAGGCTCGCCTCCTGTCCTTCTGACACTGCACTTACAGACTCCCCGTCAGCCAGGAGGCCAGTGATTTTAGATTTTAATTCAAGACTATGATAACCCACGAAAGGCGTTGCCTCGATATTAAGCTGGTCGTAGGCAGTGGTTACCTCTTTTTCAGCCAACCCGAACTTATGACTGGCCTTGGCCCGCTCCCGCTGCTTTCCCATCTCCCTTTCAAAGCCGCTCAGGTCTACGGAAAGACCGCGCTCAGCCGCAACCTCTCGAGTCAGCTCCACCGGAAAGCCATAGGTATCATACAGTCTAAACACCTCTTTGCCCGATATTATATTCTTCCCCTTGCTGGCTGCCTTCCCCACGATACCATCCAGAAGCTCCAGCCCGGTACTGAGGGTCTCCCCAAATTTAGCTACCTCGAGCTCAATAACCTGGATAATGAAGTCCTGCCTCTGGACAATCTCGGGATAGATATGCCCCAACTGCTCGATGGTGGCTCTGGCGGTCGCAGCGAGAAATGGCTTATCCCTGCCCAACCTCCTGCCAAACAGCGAGGCACGCCGCAGCAGCCGGCGCAGTACATAGCCCCGCCCCTCATTACCGGGAATCACCCCATCAGCAACAAGAAAGGCAATCCCCCGGCCATGCTCGGCTATTATCCGCATCGCTTTATCCGTACCAGCATCCAGGCCATATTTAATTCCCGCCAGCTCGGAGATGCGTTCCAGCAAGGGAATAAACAGGTCAGTTTCATAGACACTAGACTTACCCTGGACTACGGCGGCGGTCCTCTCCAGCCCCATACCGGTATCAATGTTAGGCTTCGGTAATAAAGTGCGGTGCCCGCCCCTGTCCTGGTCATACCGGGCAAATACCAGGTTCCAGATTTCGGAGAAACGACCACACGCACAGTTCGGGCCACAGGACACCTTCCCACAGCCAAACTCTGCACCGAAATCATAGTGAATCTCACTGCAGGGCCCACAGGGGCCAGAGTCACCAGCCGGTCCCCAGAAGTTATCTTCCTCTCCAAATCTCACTATTCTTTTCTCAGGGACGCCGACCTGCCGCCAGATGCGGAACGACTCATCATCATCAAGGAAAATGGTCACCCACAGACGCTCCGGTAAAAGTCCCAGGTCCCGGGTGACAAACTCATGAGCCCAGTAAATAGCCTCCTCCTTGAAGTAGTCACCGACACTGAAATTGCCCAGCATCTCAAAAAAGGTAAGGTGAGTTGAGTCGCCTACCAATTCAACATCGGTGGTGCGGAAGCACTTCTGACATGATGCCAGACGGCGGCCTGGCGGCACGGCTTCACCCAGGAAGTAAGGCTTGACCTGCACCATTCCCGCCGTGGTAAGCAGGAGAGTGGGGTCGCCATAAGGTACCAAAGGAGAGCTGGAAATGACTTTATGCCCCTTTTCGCTAAAGAAACTCAGAAACGCTGCCCGAAGCTCATCGCTAGTCACTTACTCTCTCCTTACCAGCCTGCCTGTGCCAGAAGTCATTTACATAAGATTTTAGTGTAAGATACACTGACTGTCAATGAAGCGGTTGTTGCGGGGCAGGATTACGGGCAGGTTCTGCTTAAAGAAGCTGCTGCAGATACTCCCTCAGCTCCTGGCCAATATCGGGGTCTCTCAGCGCAAAGGAAGCTGTTGCCTTCAGCCAGCCGATGGGAGTGCCGACATCATACCGCACCCCTTCAAACTCGCCGGCATATATTGCCTGCCCCTTTAGCAACAGCCGGAGAGCGTCCGTAAGCTGAATCTCCTGATTCTTGCCCCGCGGAGTAGCTTCAAGGGCATCAAATATCTGGGGCATAAGGATATACCTGCCCACCACTCCCAGGTCAGATGGCGCTTCCTCCGGCTCCGGCTTTTCAGTAAGGTCCAACACCTGATAGACACCACCCGAGACCTCACGCGGCTCAATAATGCCATACTTTACCGTGTCCTCACGACTGACCCGCTCCACGGCAACAACGTTAGTACCGTAGCGCTCATAGATGTCCAGCATCTGTTTTAAGGCAGGCACCCTGCTATCAATAATATCATCAGGCAGCAGCACCGCAAATGGTTCCTCACCAACAACATCCCTGGCGGTCAGAATGGCATGACCAAGACCCAGCTGCTCCTTTTGCCTGACATAGCAGATGTTGACCAGACCGGACAGGTCCCGCATTTCCTCGAGAAGCCTGATTTCCCCTTTCTGCTCCAGAAAATATTCCAGTTCGAAAGAGCGGTCGAAGTAGTCCTCGAGCGCCCGCTTGCCCAGGGCAGTTATTAAAATAATCTGCTCAATGCCGGAGGCAATCACCTCTTCTACGGAGTATTGAATTAGAGGTTTATTTACCAGCGGGAGCATCTCCTTGGGTTGAGCCTTCGTAACCGGCAGAAACCTTGTTCCCCAACCGGCAGCCGTAATAACCGCTTTACGGACCTTCATCCCGTTTCTCTCCTCCAATCCTGCTCCCGGGCAAAGACAGCCGCCCCCAGCACCCCGGCGCTATCACCAAGCCGGGCAGGAACTATGCGTACCGCTCGAGCCGGTAATGAGAAGGCCCGCTCCTTCACCACCTGCCGAGCCGGTCCCAGCAAAAGGTCCCCCATCTGTGCCATCCCGCCACCGACGATAATCATCTCCGGATTAAAGATATTAACCAGGTTCACCATCCCCACCCCCAGAAACCCGGCCACCCTCGAGATAACCTCCAGGGCCAAGCAGTCACCCTCCCGGGCCGCCACCCCGACTGTTTCGGCAGTGATATCTTCTATCTTTCCCTCTACCATCCCGGCAAGAGAAGACCCCTCCCCAGAGCTAATACGCCTTATCGCCTCTTTAGCCACTGCCGTGCCCGAGGCCAGCGTTTCCAGACAGCCAGTATTGCCGCAGTTACACCTCGGCCCGTTAATATCAACGGTCGTATGCCCTATCTCCCCGGCAGTGCCGCAGACACCGGTGTACAACCTATCATTAACGATAATGCCGCCACCGATGCCGGTGCTCACCGTAAGGTAAATGAGATTTTCCACCCCTCTCCCCGCGCCAAAACGGTGCTCCCCCAGAGCCGCGGCACTGGCATCATTAATAAGAAAAGTCCTAACGCCGTATTTTTCCCTGACAATATCCCGTAACGGAATGTTATTCCAGCCGGGAAGATTCGGGGAGGCGGTCACCATTCCCTTCTCAAAATCTACTGCCCCGGCAGCGGCAATACTTATGCTATGGAGCCCGGAGGGAGCTACACCTTCCAGGCCGAGCAGGTGCTCTATAGCCGAAAGTATCCGGTTTACCACCGGCTGTGGTCCCTCATCAGCCAGGGTGGGGCACTGCTCCCGGGCTATCACCCGGCCCTTCTCAGAAATAATAGCACTCGCTATCTTGGTGCCACCCAGGTCAATGGCCAGAACCGGCAATGCTGAATCTTCGCTCTTGTGCATCATAAATATCGCATGGACCCAACCTCATTATAGGCGAAGGGCTTCCAACCTGTCGAGTCTGCCGGCATTTGTCAGGCCCTTAGCCGTCGCGTCCTGCGGATAAGCAGGGGGAGGGTAACAGCCAGCACGATTATGCCTATCACCTGGGCCTGGTGTAAGCCAAAGAGAAACGGTGTTCCCGCACGCAGGAAGCCAATGCCAAACCGCCACAGCGAGTATAGAGTGAGGTAAACGAGAAACAGCGAGCCTTCAGGCTCAAGCCGCCCCCGCAGCCACAGCAATAACCCGAAGATGATAAGACAGACTATAATCTCATAAATCTGGGTAGGGTGGACCGCTATTCCAAGAGGGGCATAGCTATCGGGGTGAGTATAGACAACCCCCCAGGGCAGGGAAGTTGCCACCCCGTAGCAGCAGCCATTTATGGTACAGCCGACCCTGCCCACAGCCTGGGCCAGAATGGCCGCCGGCGCCAGCAGGTCGGCAAAATAGCCAAACTTAAAGCTGCCAAACCTGCTGTAAACCCAGATACCAAGGACAGCCCCCAAAACAGCGCCATAGATAGTGAGACCGGCACCACTGACAATCAGCCCCGGGTCCTGGAAGTAATAGTCCCACCGGTCAATAACATGAAGTAATTTTGATACTACCACCCCGGAGGGAACACCAACCAGCGCCGCGGTAATGATATTATCATAGGAAAGTTGAGCCCCCTTTCTTACCTCCCGCACCATCCACAGGATTATCACCAGTATCGCCAGGGCAACCATTATGCCATACCACCTGACACTCACCGCGCCTATGGTAAGGGCTACCGGGTCCATACTTATAGTAATCATCGCTCCTCCAATCTTACGAGCACAGCGCCTGGACAAAGCTCTCCGCATCAAAAAGAGCCAGGTCTTCCAGCTTCTCCCCGACGCCGACAAACTGAATTGGTATCTTCAGCTCATCACAGATAGCCAGCACGATTCCCCCTTTAGCAGTGCCGTCCAGCTTGGACAAAAAAATACCGCTTACCGCTACCGCCTCGGTAAAGTATCTCGCCTGAGTCAAGCCGTTCTGCCCGGTGGTGGCATCAAGCACCAGTATTACCTCATGAGGTGCCGCATTGTCAACCCTGGATGCCACCCGCCTGAGCTTTTTGAGTTCTTCCATCAGGTTAAATTTAGTATGCAGTCTGCCCGCCGTATCGATAATTACCTCGTGAGCACCGCGGCTGCGTGCCGCTTCCAGGGCATCAAACACCACTGCCCCCGGGTCAGCTCCCGGCCGGTGAGCAACAACATCCACCCCCACCTTCTCACCCCAGTACTTAAGCTGGTCAATCGCAGCGGCCCTGAAGGTATCAGCCGCCGCCAGTATCACCTTTCTACCTTCCCTTTTCGACCTGTAGGCTAGTTTAGCAATAGACGTGGTCTTACCACAACCGTTGACACCAACCACCAGAATGACTTTTGGCAGGGCTTCACCACCCGGTACCGGCCCAGCCTCAAGCTTCAGCATACCGACCATCTCCGCCTCCAGCGCCGCCCGTACCGGCAAGCCCTGGCTAATCTTCTCCTCCCTGACCCTCTGCTTTACCTTTTGCACGAGCCTCTCCGTGGTAGCAACCCCGACATCAGCCGAAATAAGGAGTTCCTCAAGCTCACCCCAAACCCCATCATCAATCGCCGACCGGTCAAACAACCGCGCTACCCGGTCAAACCAGATATCACGACTGCGCTTGAGTCCCTGTTTAATGAGATTATCCGGCAACCTTACCCCCTTTTATAGTCCCCTAACCGTCCCCGAGCAGCCCCTCGAGCAGCACCCGGGCTGCCTTTTTATCCAGCGGCTTATTATTATTGCCACATTTGGGTGATTGAATGCAACCGGGACAGCCATCCTGACACGGGCATTCCGCGACTACCTTCAGCGTTGCCTCCCATAGCTGCTCCACCAGTGCGAAGCCCTTCTCTGCAATGCCGACACCACCAGGGTGGGCATCGTAGATGAATATCTGGGCCCTTCCCGTATCGGGGTGAAACGGGGTGGACACACCACCAATATCGTTGCGGTCACACAACGCAAACAGGGGAAGAATTGAAATAGCGGCATGCTCCGCACCGTGCAGTCCTCCGGCAAGGTCAAATTGCTCCCCGGTCAACCGGGAGGCAAGCCCCTCCGGCAGGTCAAACCACAGGGCAATGGTAGGAAAGCGCCGGGGCGGCAGGTCAAGGGCCTCTTCGCCAATCACCTCCTCGGTAAACTGTGCCTTTTTCGTAAACCCAACCACGGTAGTGGTAACCTCTACCTCCCCCAGATATACCCTCGTCTGACGGCAGCTTTTAGCACGGAGCACCCTCATGACACGCAAATCGGTAATCTCCCTGGCCTGAGTGTAGTATGCAGCCGTGGTTGGCTCAGCACAGGCGGTGTGGTTGGCCAGGTCAAGCTCGGTGATAAGATAGGACTCCCCCTGGTGAAGGTAAATAGCCCCGGGATGTATCTGGAAAAAGGCAGCACCTTCCTCTACCGTCTCCAGTAAAGAGCCGGTTGAAACATCAATAAGAGCAAAATTCTCCCCCGAGGTGGAACGAATATTGATACCCTGGGCCGGGGGGGCGATAGCCGCTGAAAGATACCACCTGCTACCCCGCTGCCTCATAATGCCCTGTCTCTCAAGCTCTGTCCGCTCCCGGCTTAAGGCAGGACCGAAAAACTCCTCATCGGCACCGGTCAGCGGCAGCTCCCAGGCAGCACACAGGAGATGCCCCCTCAAGATATAGGGATTATCCGGGTTCACCAGGGCATTCTCAACCCCCTTCCGAAAAAAGAAGTCAGGGTGATGCATAAGATACTGGTCGAGAGGATTATCCAGAGCAATCAGAAAACTTAAGGAGACTTCCCCGCTCCGACCGCTTCTCCCCGCCTGCTGCCAGGTAGAGGCAATACTCCCCGGGTAGCCGGTAAGCACTGTTGCCTCAAGGTCACCAACGTCTATCCCCAGCTCTAAAGCGGTCGTAGCGACCACTCCTGAAAGTTGACCTGAAAACAGTTCCCGCTCTATCCGCCGGCGCTCCTCGGGCAGATAGCCCGCCCGATAAGGCTTGATTTTCCCGGCTAGCCCTGAGCCGGCTTCATCCAGGCGCCGCCTGGAATAGGTATAAATAAGCTCCGTCAGCCGGCGGGAGCGGGCAAAGGTAAGGGTGCGAATACCCTGACTCACCAGTCCCGTAAATAAAACGGTAGCCTCACTGCTGGCACTGCGGCGGACACCCCTCGCTTTATCTATGAGCGGCGGATTCCAGAAAACAAACTCCTTTCCCCCATGAGGAGACCCGTCACCGCTAACAACACTAAAGGGCAGACCCACCAGCCTCCCGGCATGCTCCCCGGGGTTAGCCAGGGTAGCGGAACAGCAGATGAACTGAGGACTTGAGCCATAAAGACGGCAGAGGCGGCGCAGGCGGCGCAGCACCCCGGCGACATGAGAGCCAAAGATACCCCGGTAGGTGTGGGCTTCATCCACTACCACGTACCTCAGATGCCTGAGCAGCCCCGACCATGCCCGGTGATTGGGAAGGATACCAACATGGAGCATATCGGGGTTAGTAAGTATTATTCGGGCTCGTTTTTTTATCTCCGCCCGCTCATCATAGGGGGTATCCCCGTCAAAAGTAGCGAATTCACCCCTTTTAAGGAGACCGGGGCAAAAGAGCTCATCAAGACCACGAAGCTGGTCCTGAGCCAGAGCCTTGGTCGGAAAAAGATAGAGGGCACGGCTGCGGGGCTCGGTTACCACCTTCTCAAGCACCGCGATGTTATAGCACAGGGTCTTGCCGCTGGCACTCGAGGTTGATACCACCACACTACTGCCCTGCCGGGCGTAATTTACGGCTTCGGCCTGGTGAGAATAAAGGGGTAGTAAGCCGTGCTCCCTGAGGCAATCCTCAAGACTGGCCTCCAACGGGCTGGTGAGCTTGCCGTATTCAGCCTTACGGGGAGGGATGTGCTCAATATGAGCAACCTGGCCTGAATAGCCAGGCTGAGCGGTTAAATAGTGGAGGAAAGCAGCCGGTTCCATCACGGGCTCTCTTCATAAAACAGGCAGGATTTCAATTTCATAATCAAGCAACTCAACTTCAAACCGACCGTTAGCAATAAAGTCCACCACCTTTGACAGCACCTGGTTGGTAAAGCGTCCATCACTGCTGACGCAACAAACCCCCAGCGTAGCCAGCTGCCACAAATCGTGGTCATCAACCTCAGCCACAGAGACATTGAATTTGTTGCTAATCCGGGAGGTAATGGACTTTAATACCCGCCTCTTACCCTTGAGGGACAGGTTTTCAGGTAAACGAAGCCTAATTTTGCATACCCCGACATTCATCGCCCACCGTTTTTATACTATAACTTGCCCTGCCCTACCAGGTCAAGACAGACAATCAAGGTCCAAGCAGTAGAAGCGTGCCAAAATCTTGCCAAAGAGGAGGGCATTCTCTCAATCCCCCTCTGCCTAGGATTTACACAGAGATAACTCAAATATTGCCAAGCTATCAAGTGGTGACCGTGAAAGTCGCCGCTGCTAAGGGACAAGCACCCCCTCGAGGGGTGCTTCCTGTTTTCAAGGCAGGCTAACTTTTTGCGGCAGGGTTCGTTAAATACAGAGAGGAGTTTGAAAAAATGAGCATGAAACTACTGATTGGTCTATTGGTTCTGGGTGTAATATTAGTAGCTGTGGGGACAGTGCTGCTGGTGATGCAGGGTTAGGCAGTAAAAAATAATTTGTGATACTTTCTTCGTTTCATCGTATATATTAAGTAGAAGCAACCTCGAGGAGTGCTTTGAGAGAATCGCCGGGCAAGCCAGAGGCACACAGTGACAGTGCTAGAGATGTCAGAAGTGGTACTGAGACCTTTGCGGAGCTCTATGAGCAGTTTATGCCCAGGGTCTTCCGCTACATTAGCTATCGGGTAGGTTATGTCCATTTGGCTGAGGACCTTACTTCAAGTGTGTTTGAAAAGGCGCTGACGGGTTTCAACAGCTATCGCTCAGAGAAGGCGTCATTTTCTACCTGGCTTCTATCTATTGCCAGACATACGGTCATTGACCACTACCGGGTAAGCGGCAGAAGGCGGACAATCCCCCTGGAAAAGGTAACTGAGATATCATCTGAAAGTGTATCCCCCGAGGAGGAAGCCGTCAGCAGAGAGGAGCAGCAGAGGTTACAGATATGCCTGGCAGGGCTTCCTCAACAGGAGCAGGAAATTATCTCGCTCAAGTTTGGGGCGGAGTTGACCAACCGCCAGACTGCGAAAGTGTTGGGGCTTTCCGAATCAAATGTGGGGACGAAGCTGTATCGAGCAGTCCGTAAGCTAAGAGATAGCTTCAAGGGGTGGCAAAATGGGTAGGGAACTGGATATGGAGAAGGAATTTTCAGAAAACATAGACCGGATGCTGGCCGGTGAAGAGATAAAGGTCAGTGCGGGTATGGATGATGACTGCCGCACGGCACTTGACTTTGCGCAAGAGCTGGTCAGACTCTGTGCTGTTCCCTCTCCTTTTTTCAAAGCCGAGCTTAAGGAGAAGTTGCTCCAGAAGCTAAGTGAAGAGGAGTCCCGGGCAGAAGCAAAAAGAGGCCGGTTCTGGGAGAGCTTAAGGCGACTGGTGCCGCGCCAGCCGGTATGGCAGGCATTAACCGCCCTGCTCGTGGTGGTTGTTGTCGCTGGCGGCATAACCTGGGGAACAGGCACGCTAAAGGTATCAGCCCCACCACCTGCGCCAACCCCGGCGCCTCCAGCTTATTCTGATGGAGGAATACCCCCTCCTGCTCCTTCACAACCATCGCTGGAGTTAGAAGCAATACCATTATCACCGATTGAATATGCGCCTGGAGTATTTTTGCCTGGGGAAGAGGTCAAAGTCGAGTTTAGGTTTAGCAATGCGAGTTCTGAGCCTATCACTGTAGCTCCCTTCTCACCAGGAATAGAGATTGTGCGACCCAGAACAGATGAGGATGGAGTGGTTCGGTCTTTTGCCGAAGGCTCTGGACAGCTAGATATATCGCCGGTGGAAACAGTGGAGTATACCCTGGTCTGGGATCAGAAGGATGATAACGGGAAGCAAGTAGTGCCGGGCTGGTATTATGTCGATGTCAAGGGCATTACCGTTACTAAAGCCACCGCACCGACAAGAACAGGTATGAGCTTTGGCAGCATAGCCAGGCTGCTCATTCAGTTTCCCCAGGGGGCCATGGAAAAGATTATCGAGGTAAACCAGTCTCAGACAGTAAGCGACCTCACTATCACCCTGGAGCGAGTTGAGCTATCGGCAACGGGAGCTACATTCTACGCCTTTACCATCCCGCCCGACTACAGCCCCCCTCGGACCGAGGGGCCTCCTCTACCACCTCCAATGGTGCCCGTCCATGCCCAATACACGGTAGATGGCGTTACTAATGATGCCGGGTATTCCAGCGTTGGTGCTCAGGGCAGCGGTATAAGGCTAATTTGGGGGCATCATGAGGCCGGCCTCGACCCGGTTCCCAGCGATGCCAGGGAGTTGACCTTCACCATAACCAGTTTTGGTGACCGGTCAGGCCCCTGGGAGTTTTCCATACCACTGGAGCCGTAGTGGCGGTTCAAGTAGCTTACAGCATTGTGCAATAAACTGAGTCTTTTTAACATGATAGTCGGCAGGGGCGAAGTCGGAGAGATGCTTTAGTGCCCGGTGATGTGCTTACCTTCCTCTGGCTTTGCCCTCTCGCCATCTTAGTTGTAAACTACAGATAACATAGAGGAGGTTACTATGAAAAAGCTGATAATAGGATTGATATTGATAATATGTTTGCTGGTGCCTGTTTCTTGTGCTAAAACACCAGCGCCAGTGCCGGCACCATCATAATACTTGGGTCCGGAACTATCACCCCCAGCGCCAGAGTCGGCACCACCAGGCGCTCCACCCCCGGCTCCAGCAGCGCTGGATATATTCACCGGTTCGGATTCACGAACCGAGCCTACCCCCACTCCGACACCGGCACCTGTACCAACAACACCAACTGAGCTTTTGCCATATGACGAATCTTCGGCTATCGACCGCATGATTGTGCGCACCGCGGAGATAGCGCTGGTGGTAAATGATGTCGCTGCCACTTTAGACCGGGTTGCCGACCTCGCTACGGGTCTTGGCGGGTATGTCGTTTCTTCAAAGCAGTGGAAAGAGGAGGAAAGACTGATTGGTATCATCACCATCCGTGTACCGGCTGAGGACTTTGCTGGTGCGATGGAAACTCTGCGTGGGCTGGCGGCTGATGTTACCCATGAGGAAACATTAGCCAAAGATGTGACCGAGGAGTACGTTGACCTCAGTGCTAAGCTTAAAAACCTGGAGGCAACCGAAGAGCAGCTTCTCCGGCTGATGGAGAAGGCGGAAAAGGTTGAGGATATCCTGGAAATTCAGCGGGAGCTTTCCAAGACAAGGGGTGAAATCGAGCAGACCAAGGGGCGGATGCAGTATCTGGAGCGAACATCGGCTACCTCACTTATATCGGTACAGATGAATGAGGCCGGGCTTGATGTCGGCTTCACCGCCAGCAAGAGAGCGGTAAAGAAAGGGGAGAGGATCAGGTTTGAAAGTCACGTCAGCGGCGGTTTCCCTCCCTACAGCTATGAGTGGGACTTCGGTGACGGCGAGACCAGCACTAGTTCCGACCCCACCCATGAATATAAAGCCCCCGGATACTACAATGTATCTCTGAAGGTGACCGACGACCGGGGCAACCCCGGTTCCAGGGATAGAGAGGCTTACATTAATGTGCTTGCCGGCTGGAGCCCGGGCAACGTCGCCAGCAGTGCCTGGAACGGATTGGTCACCTTCGGCCAGGTGCTGGCGAATATATTCATCTGGGTTGGCATTTTCTGTTCTGTCTGGATAGTTATCGGCGGTCTAGTCTACTGGTTCTGGTGGCGCCGCCGGAAGAGGAGGCTTTAAGATAAAAGTCATCCGCAAAATAGCAAAGCCCTGCGGGATAGCCGGTGGAATCTGGGGGCTTTTGGCTCCCACTGTGGTGCTACTACCTATTACGGCACGGGGTGTCACGCCCCCGGTTACTGTGGTGCCAGGCTATGAGGTGTCAGTGATAAGGAGGGGGAAACAATAACAGGCAAAATTAAGCTATATGTCGGTTTACTGGTTCTGGGAGTAGCGCTGATAGGGGGTGGTGTGTGGTTTCTGGTGAACGCCCCACCTGCGATTGATATTCCCGAAGAGCCTCCGGTTATCGTGATGAATGCTGGCCGCCTCATGGCCGGAGCGCGAAGCTACCTGGCTATCTACGAAGATGGGACAGTCATAAATATCGAAGAAAGCGGCCTACGACCGCCGGGAGCGAAAGCTATTAGGATATGGAAGACCGGGCACCTTCAGCAGGAAGAGCTAAGTGGTCTGGTACAGCTGTTCAAAGACAAGGCAGACGAACTAAAGGAAACCTATCGATTTCCTGGTATCAAGAATCAGGACGGCAGTACTTCTTCTGGAGATTTGGACCTGACAATTGTCATTAACTACCAGAATTTTAAGAAGGTGGTGAGGGCGGGGTTGTATATGAGTCCAGAGAGCGGTCTATTTTACGTCTCGTACCCTGATATGCCCTCTCCCCTTAATGAGATATACGGGAGACTGCGTGTTATTTCTCAGGTAACTGAGGAAGTCTACCGCGAGAATATTTAGACTTCGCCCCTGTGATGGTAAAATGTATCCGTGATGTTCGTCTACGCCTTCTGGGTGGGGTTTAAAAGGAGGCAGGAACAATGATTTACTTGCTATCCGGGCTTTTAGTCGTTCACGGCATAGTATGTCTCCTCGGTGCCTTCTTCCCGTTCTATCCCCCTGTCTATCTCTTCTATGTGTTCTTCCCCGGGCACTTCGCCATCAGGCTGATAATAGTTCTCCTCATCGGGGCGGCACAAATTACTTATGGGTTGCATTTAATTTTAAGAAAGAGATGGCGGATAAGATGGTACTGGCTCACTCTCGCCACTATCGTAATCGCCGGCCTGCTCTTGGTTTATCCTGCTGTCCAGAACCCGGGTCTCTTTGGGGTATCGGCGGAAAAAGACGTAATTCATCAACCGATATTGTCTAAAGAGATGCTGCCGGTGCAGGGTGAAGAAGCACCGGACGACATTATGCCAGCGCCCGGAATGGGGCCGGCCTACCGGGCAAATGTCCACCAGCAAGGCACGGAGAACCCCTGGCCGCCTATTAATACGACCAAAGTTACTATCACCAGCAGCTTCGAGACGGATGCGGTTTATGTCCGGTACCGTGACTATATAGAGACAGAAGCGGGGGAATCCAGAAACAACATCGTTTTCATAAGCATGGGGAACAGGGCGGTCGGCAACCTGAACCTGTATACGGTCAACCTCCCCGCCGGTATGGAAGTCACCGAGGGGATGCGCTGGCATGGGCCGGGGCCGGTGTCTGTGGTATACTGGTGATTGAAGTCCCTCCCGATGTTCAGCCCGGGCAATACAATTTCGGTATAGGCATAGAGATTGATGGCAAGGATTACGGCACAATTCCATGCAGGATTAAGGTAATTGAGCAGGAGTAATAAATGAAAAAGTTCTATATTCCACTTATCGCCCTGGCAGCTGGCTTTATCTGGGCTTTTATCACCGCCGGTGTCCATAGTATGCTCTTTGCCCTCCTGCCGCTACTGGCTTTTGCCTTCGGCTATTTTTCTACATGGCGGTGGGGCCTGCTCAACGGTTTTCTGCTTTTCCTTGGGTACACCTTCGCTAACGCACTGATGTGGAGCCCCGGCATAAATCTGCTCTACCCGATGCCGTATTTTGTTGCCTTTATTACAGGTGGCTTCAGCCTCTGCCTCATCGGCACTCTGGCACCATTGGTGAGGAGGGGTTTCCGTAAGCCCGCCTCCATTGCTGCTCTAGCTGTTCTGACTGCTGTCGTCATCTGGTGCGGCTTTCTGGCCTGGACCAATTACGGCTACTACTACCAGGTTATCATCAATTCACGGGAAAACCTTGAAAACCTGGAACTCTACTTGCCGGTGGGGACTGTCTCCGGTGAACCCTACGTGGAATTATTCGATAATCCTCTCTACGTGCCGGGTAAGCTAACTGAGAATTATACAAAAGAGTTGGTGGATACCAAGTATGGCCGGATGCTGAAACTAACTATCCCCAATCTTATGCATGAAGGACCGGAGGGCTATCCTTACACCGGGAACGTAATCTTCCGGCAGGAAAACCCTCCCCGTAAACTGATACATCTCATACCCAGGTATGATGTTGTGCCAGTCGATGAAGTAAGCTGGGGAAGAGCCATCGGGTTGGTAAAGACATCCGAAAGCAAGATTATTGAAGAGTTCAAGGTGCCAATAATGGTAAAGTCCCCTACGGATGCCGAATTCAAACTTCGCCTGGAGAACCGCACTGACCGCGGTGAGTTGGTTAATTTCGTTTACAGTAAGTCAAAGACGTACGCCGAGCGTATTACATATGAAGGCAGAACCAGTGACGAGTGGATACTCGTACCGGTAGAAGCGACGAGTCAATTACGCATCAGGGCGACCGTGGACTGAGTATCAGGGGAATAGGAGATTAAGCTGAATCCGTGAACAGGAGGTGAAAAGTGAGAAAACCGATCAGATTGTGCATAATAGCCTTACTTGTTGTGCTGCTGGCGACCACCCCATTCAGCACTAGCTGTACCTGCCTGATGCCTTCCCCAGTGCCGTATGGTCCCAGGGTAACAGGTGACGGTACCGGCGGGGCTATAGCTGTTTATGAGGATATCAGGGGCGGCAACCAGCATGATTTCTATGCCCAGAGAATAAGCCCCACTGGTGATACACTCTGGGGAGAAACAGGGGTGCTCATCGGCAGCGGTTACAAAGACTCTGATAGCTTTTTTGACCTTCATATTGTGAATGATGGTTCTGGTGGGGCTTTCGCCGTGTGGAGTGCATATACCTCAGAGCCAGACTGGAGAGCGGCTCCCGGTCAGTGCCAGATACCGTACTTAACGCACCTTACCAGGGTAGGTCTTGAGGGCAACATGCTATGGCAAAGGGAGATCGGGGCTATTTACCATATGATAAGTGACGGCTCAGGAGGGATAATTATCGCTTCTATCTCTGAAGAACAGCAACTAAACATACTGAAGGTAGATTCTGAAGGTAACTATCCCTGGGGTAAAGACGGGGTGCCGGTATACTTTGGGCAGTATGCCCATTCGCTCCACATGACGGGCGATGGCTCAGGAGGAGCCATCATCGTGCAGCAAAACCTTACTCAGACGGAGACTAATTTCGGAATTTTTGTCCAGAAGGTAAGCTCTGATGGCAGTCTCCCCTGGGGGCAGAAGGGGATACTCCTATATCCTCCCTGGGGAAATGCTGAAGAAGTTGAGATAGTCAATGATAGCTCAGGTGGAGCTATCATTGCTTGGCAAGTTGAAAGTAAGGATATCCGTGTTCAAAGGGTGGATGCAAGTGGCAATGTATTGTGGCAGCAAAATGGTGTGCCACTGGAGATAACCAAAGCCGCGGGAGAAGCTTTCCCTCATACCCCTCTCCTAGTAAGCGCTGGCTCAGGCAACGCTATCGTTATCTGGGAAGACCTGCGGCGTGGGCTAGCGAGCATATATGCCCAGAAGATAGATGCCGATGGAAACATCAAGTGGCAGCCGGGCGGAGAAGAGGTCTGCTACATCAAAACTAATTCGAGCTTCTGGCCCCGCACGGCGGTAAGCGATGGCTCAGGTGGGGCTATCATTGCCTGCAGCTACAAAGAAGCTGAGACAAATAAAAAGGGGCTTCTTGTTCAGAGATTGGACACAACCGGCAGAGCAGTATGGGGCAATGGTATAGTGGTCACGGAAAGCGACCATATTACTCACGTTATATCATCTGATAGACAGGGTGGAGCTATTGTTGCCTGGGGCAGTGGAAAAACCATGTTTAAGTCAGGAAGATCATATGTCCAAAGGATAGATGCCGGAGGGGATCTGCTGTGGGGAGAGGGAATCAGGCTCAATCCCTGACTTGGAAGAGGCGTCGCCGGAAGAGGGGGGCTTAGGTAATGAAGTTAGCTATCGCACAGATGGTCTTGGGGGTGCTTGTCTGTTGTTCACCGTGGATACTGCTTCTTATCGCTCATTGGCTTGTCTGGGTTGTGTTGGGTCTAGCGGTGCTTGTCTGCGGTATAGCCCAATTCTTAAAAGCAAGGAAAGCGAGGATTAAACATGCTGCGACACCCTGAGGGCAAGAGAGCAATGGAGATTTATATCGGAAAAGATAAAGGGCGATGGCCCAAAGGGACTAGGAACTTGGATTCTGGTTGGCCTCAAACTGGGGCATTCTCTGCCAGTAATTGATGGCATCGACCTTAATAAGGAGCCTCAACATGAGCCAGTGGAGGCGGTGTAAACGCCGGGACTTCATTCGCCGTCTCCATGCTTTTACTGGCAACCACTGCCTACTTAACCAAGCGTTTGAGCAAGGAAAGAATCGTTACTACCCTCCCTTGATTGAACAGAAGCTCGTTTCGTTACCTCACTGCACAAGCGAAACGTTCGGTTCCTGCTGGTTCTAACGCATCATCTGCTTGCTCTACACCAAAATTTACACTCACCCCGGCTTATGCTATAATTTCTTGACTTGATTTAACGCTTGACAAACAACCCAAGAATGTATCTACTATCAATGGACAGGAGTACAAGTTGGAAGAAAAAAAGACAGAAACCATAAATAAATTCGAGCGTCACGAGGGAGATACCGGTTCGACCGAGGTACAGGTAGCCCTGCTCACCAAAAGGATAAACCAGCTGACCGAGCACATGGTAGCTAACCGGCATGATTATCACACCGAGCGGGGCTTACTCAAGCTTGTCGGACAGAGAAAAAGGCTCCTCAGTTACCTGTCCAAATGTGACGTGAAACGGTATCACAGTTTGATTGCCGAGCTCGGGCTGCGTAAGTAATATTCCCCGGAAAGGAGACCTTCTTTGTTAACATCCCAGTCATTTGAATGTCAGGTCGGAGGTAGAAACCTCATCATAGATACCGGAAAGCTTGCCGGACAGGCAGGTGGAGCGGTAACCCTCCGCTACGGAGACACCGTGGTACTGGTCACCGCATGTTCTGCCAGTGGGCCGCGAGAGGGCGTGGATTTTCTGCCGCTGACCATCGACTACGAGGAAAGGCTATACGCCGCAGGCAAAATCCCTGGCGGCTTCATCAGGAGGGAGGGACGCCCCAGCCAGGAGGCAACCCTGGCCATGCGGCTTACCGACCGCCCCCTGCGCCCCCTTCTACCCAAGGCATGGCGTAATGATATCCAGGTTGTAGTTACCGTTCTTTCCGTTGACCACGAGAACGACCCTGATATCCTGGCAGTTATCGGCGGCTCAACGGCGCTCTCAATATCAGAGGTGCCATTTAAGGACCCGGTAAGCGCCGTCCATGTCGGCTACATTAACAATGAGCTTATCTTAAACCCAACGTTAGCCGAACTTGAAGAGAGCCAGCTTGACTTAATCGTCGCCAGTACCAGCCAGGCAATAGTAATGCTTGAGGCAGGGGCCCGGGAGGTCTCAGATGATATTATTGTCCGGGCAATCAGGCTGGGGCACGAGGCAAACCAGCCCATTATTGAGCTCCAGGAGCAACTAAAGAAGGCCTGGGGAAGGCCCAAGCTTGAAGCCCCGGCTGGTGAACCCGACCCCGAAGTCATCTCCGCCGTTTCATCAATGCTCAAAGGCAGGCTTGACCAGGCCCTGAGTCAACCGGAGAAGTTACACCGCGAGCAGGCACTTGATAACCTGAGGAAAGAACTCGTGGGGAACTTAAGTGAGTCATTCGCTGAAAAAGATATCCTGTCCGCCTTTGAGACAGGGCTCAGGGATGAAATAAGGGGCAACATTCTCAACAAAGCCCAGCGTATTGATGGACGCGGTCTGAAAGATATCCGGCCCATCAGCTGTGAAACAGGGCTTTTACCCCGCACCCATGGCTCAGCCCTGTTCGCCAGGGGGCAAACCCAGGTGCTGACCATTACTACCCTGGGCTCGGTAGGTAAGGAACAGCGACTTGATGGGCTGGGAATAGAGGAGAGCAAGCGCTTCATCCACCATTACAATTTCCCGCCCTTCTCCAGCGGCGAGGTGAAACGCATCGGGACACCTAACCGCCGCGAAATAGGACACGGTGCCCTTGCAGAGCGGGCGCTTGCCCCGGTACTCCCCCATGATGAAGATTTCCCCTACACCATCCGCCTTGTTTCAGAAGTGCTAAGCTCCAGCGGCAGCACGTCCATGGCCAGCGTCTGCGCCTCGAGCCTGTCGCTAATGGATGCCGGAGTGCCGATAAAGACCGCCGTAGCCGGAGTTGCCATGGGCCTGGTTACCGGTGATGACGGTAAATACGCCGTCCTGACCGATATTGCAGGCATCGAGGATGCCCATGGCGACATGGACTTCAAGGTAGCCGGAACCACTAATGGGATTACCGCCCTGCAGATGGATACCAAGCTCAGGGGCGTCAGTGTGGAAGTCCTGGAACAGGCACTAAGGGAGGCCGGTGAGGCACGCCGGTCCATCCTGGAAATAATGGGGCAGAGTTTAAGTTCCAGCCGCTCCGAACTCAGTCCCTACGCGCCCCGAATGTACAAGATAACGATTAACCCCGATAAGATTGGAAGTGTAATCGGCACCGGAGGTAAAACCATCAGGTCAATTATCGATGAGACCAAGACCAGCATCGATATTGACAATGACGGCACGGTGATTATCGGCTCACCCAATGAGCAGTCAGCCCGCAAAGCCATGGAAATCATCGAAAGCCTCACCAAAGACGTCGAGGCCGGCAGTATCTACACGGGAAAGGTAACCCGTATCCTCAACTTTGGTGCCATGGTGGAAATTTTACCCGGCAAAGAGGGTATGGTCCACATCAGTGAACTGGCTGAATACCGGGTAGCCAGAGTGGAGGATGTAGTCAAGATCGGCGATGAAATTACGGTTAAGGTAATCGATATTGATAACATGGGGAGAGCAAACCTGTCACGGCGAGCCCTACTTGAAAAAGAAACCACACTAAGAAATTCCCCATCAGGTAACCGCCCATTCCAAAAGCAACGTGAGTCTCACCCTCCACAGCACCCCCACCCCCCTGGAGACAGCCGGTATCATCAAAATAAAGGGCACTGATAAAGCCGGGATGAAAGCCAAGCAAAATACCCAGCAAGCGGGTCCAGGCCATGAAGCCAGTTAGAGTAATCGTAAACGGTGCCCTGGGTAGAATGGGGCAGGAGGTAATTAGTGCCCTCTGCCACGAACCTGAAACACAGCCGGTAGGCGCCGTGGAACTGAAAGCCTCCCCGGACTACCTTGAGCTGCCCGATGGCTCTGGCACCGTACCCCTCTCTTCCGACCTGGAATACATCCTTCACCTTACCAAGCCTGAAGTAATGGTAGATTTCACTACCGCCCGGGCTACCATGCCCGCGGTACGTACCGCCACCAAACACGGTGTCAACCTGGTGATAGGGACTACCGGCTTAACCGCCGACGAAACCGCTGAAATTGACCGCCTGGTGACAGCCCATAAGGTCGGGGCAGTAGTAGCCCCAAACTTCGCTCTGGGCGCAGTGCTCATGATACACCTAGCCATGATAGCAGCTAAATACCTCGACTGTGCCGAAATCATAGAACTGCATCACCCGCAGAAGATTGATGCCCCCTCGGGAACGGCCCTGTCCACGGCCAGAGCCATGCTGGCCGCTAAAGGCAAACCATTCACCCAGGCTCCCCTGGGTGAAGCCTCACCCAGCCGGGGGCAGCAGTTTGAAGGCATCGCCATTCACAGCGTGCGGCTCCCGGGCCTCCTGGCTCACCAGGAGGTACTGCTGGGGGGGCCGGGACAGACACTGAGCATCAGACACGATACCATCAGCCGGCAGTGCTATATGCCGGGTGTCATGCTGGCCATCAAGGAAGTAGTCAAACATCAGGGTCTAATTTACGGCCTCGACACCCTGCTCGGTCTACAGGAGGAACAATGAAGGAAGCCAGAGTGGCCATTGTCGGTGCCACCGGGCTGGTGGGACAGGAATTTATCAAGGTACTGGAGCAGCGTAACTTCCCCGCGGCTTCAATCCGCCTTTTAGCCTCGGAACGCTCTTCGGGGAAGAGGTTGTTTGTTAATCACCAGGAGGTTGAAGTCGAAGAGACGACTCCCGACTCATTCAAGGAAACAGACATTGCCCTGTTTTCCGCCGGTGCCGAGATCAGCCGCCACTTTTCACCTATAGCCGCTCAATCAGGCGCCGTGGTTGTTGATAATAGCTCCGCCTTTAGAATGGAACCCAGGGTCCCCCTGATAGTACCGGAAGTCAATCCCGAGGATATCAAATGGCATAAGGGAATTATCGCCAATCCTAACTGCTCTACCATCCAAATGGTAGTGGCCCTGTACCCGCTACACAAGGTCAATCCTATCAAGCGTATTATCGTTGATACCTACCAGGCGGTGTCAGGCACCGGTTCCGCGGCAGTGGATGAGCTAACTGCACAGGCAAGACAGGTACTGGACGGGCAAAACACTACCCCCCACGTCTATCCCCACCAGATTGCCTTTAACGTTCTGCCAGAGATTGATGTCTTTCTGGACAATGGCTACACCAAAGAAGAATGGAAAATGGTCGAAGAAACAAAAAAGATAATGCACGCTGATAATATAGCCATTTCAGCTACCTGCGTTCGGGTGCCGGTGTTTATCGGGCACAGTGAAGCGGTTACCGTAGAATTCTCCCAGCCGATGCTCCCTGACGAGGCTCAGCGTATCCTCGCCCAGGCACCCGGAGTCAAGGTGCTGGATGATACTGCCATCAGTCTCTATCCCCAGCCGTGGTCGGCTGCCGGCACTGACGAAGTCTTTGTGGGGCGGATTCGCAAGGATTCATCTCACCCCAACGGCCTGGTTATGTGGATTGCCGCCGACAACCTGCGTAAGGGGGCAGCCCTAAACACCGTCCAGATTGCCGAGGAAGTGATTAAGCGAGGGTGGCTCCACCCCGGAGGGTAAGAAAATGAAAAAGGTGGGACGATTAATTACCGCCATGGCAACCCCGTTTAACCAGGAAGGGGAAATTAATTACGAGCAGGCAAAGAGACTGGCCCTCGCCCTGCTCAATTCAGGCAGCGACGGGTTGGTAATCTCAGGGACAACCGGTGAATCTCCCACCCTCACCCGGGAGGAAAAACTGCGCTTATTCTCTGAGGTCAAATCAGCCGCAGGTAACCGGGGAACAGTAATCGCCGGCACCGGTAGCAACAGCACCTCCCAGAGCCTGGAATTAACCTGGGAAGCAGAGAAAATCGGGGTTGACGCCTGCCTGCTGGTAGTCCCTTACTACAACAAGCCTACGCAGGAGGGCCTCTACCAGCACTTCAAGGCCATTGCTAACGGGACCAGTTTACCCTGCATTCTCTATAACGTGCCATCACGCACTGTTACCAGCCTGTCAGCCGACACCACTATCAGGTTAAGCCAGATAAATAACATCATCGGGGTAAAGGAGGCAAGCTCCAATCTGGGTCAAATTGCCCGGATTATTGACAACACAAGAAGTGACTTCCTGGTATGGAGTGGTAACGACGGTGATACCCTGCCGATAATGGCCTTAGGGGGCTACGGCCTCATCAGTGTCGCCTCTCACCTGGTCGGTAACCAGCTTAAGGAAATGATTAACGCCATGGCCAATGGCAGGATAGGCCAGGCCGCTAAAATCCACCACCACCTTCTACCCTTAATTGACGCCCTGTTTGTAATATCCAACCCCGTCCCGGTCAAATATGCCCTGAACCATATCGGCTTTGAGGTCGGAAAACCACGCCTGCCGCTCACCGAACCTGACGAAAAAATAGCCTCCCTCATCAGGGAGACCCTCAAAAATTACCAAACTGACCTGCCGCTGGGCTAAAGGATAGGCTTCTTCAAGATGGTCTGCTCCCGTCCTGCTCCCACAGAAACGAGATTGACCGGGCACGAGATGAGCTCTTCTAACCTTGCTAGATACTGGCGGGCTTCAAACGGCAACTGCTCGTACCGCCGGATATCACTGGTCGGAGTCTGCCAGCCGGGCAGCTCTTCATAGACAGGCTCACACCTGGCCAGGGCAGTAACACTGGGCGGGAAGTAATTAATAGTCTCGCCATCCCCTTTGTAGCCAATACATATCTTCAGATGAGGCAAAACGTCAAGGATGTCAAGGCGGGTGATTGCTACCCCGGTGAACCCATTAATTCGGGCGCTAAAACGAGCAGCAACGCCATCAAACCAACCACAGCGGCGCGGCCTGCCCGTAGTAGTCCCATACTCATGAGCCCGTTCCCGAACCAGGTTACCGGTCTCATCTTCCAGCTCGGTAGGCATCGGACCACTGCCGACCCTGGTGCAATAAGCCTTAAAAACACCCACAACGCGACTTATCCTGCCGGGACCAAGGCCGGCCCCCAAACAGCTTCCTCCCGCCAGCGGTGAAGAGGAGGTAGTATAAGGATAGGTGCCAAAATCAGGGTCAAGCAAAGCCCCCTGGGCTCCCTCCAGTAAAACCAGCTCCTCCCGGTTAAGCGCCTCCTCCACCATCACAGTCGTTTCCCGAATACAAGGCGCCAGGCGCTCCCCGTAATGATGATACTGATTGTAAATCTCGTCTGCCGATAAAGGGCTTTCCCCATAAACCTCGGTCAGGATAGTGTTCTTGTAAGCAAGGACAAGCTGGAGCCGCTCCCAAAACAGCTCCCTGTCCAGGAGGTCACCTGTCCTGATACCCAACCTGGCCACCTTATCAGCAAAAGCCGGACCGATACCCTTGAGGGTTGTCCCCAACGCCTTCTTACCCCGCCACCTCTCTTCCAGCCCATCGAGCAGGGTATGATACGGCATAATCAGATGAGCACGGTCACTGATAAACAGTCGGCTCGTATCCACGCCACGCCGGTTTAGCTGGTCTACCTCGTCGATTAGCACCGCAGGATTAATCACCACACCGTTACCAATAATACAAGTGGCATGCGGGGAGCAAATGCCCGATGGAATAAGGTGCAATCTGAATTCACCCTGAGGGTTGACCACGGTATGCCCGGCATTATCCCCACCGGAAAAACGGACTACCATGTTCGCCTTCTCAGCAAGCAGGTCAACCACCTTGCCCTTGCCCTCGTCTCCCCACTGGGCTCCAATAATAGCTATCGCCGGCATTATTTCTCCTCTAGATTTGTATCACCCCAAACAGGCTAAACGGGGTTTAGCTCTTCCGGGAATAGACTACTCCCTTGCCATATAGTTCTTACCCCAGTAGTGGAGTAAAAACCCGCCACCAGCAATCTCAACTACAAGACCAACCACCACCACCCATCCCCAGGCTAACACCCCGAAGACTATCCCCAGTATTACCCACAATACAACCGCCGCCGTCAGCCCAGTAAGGCTTGCCTCAAATGCCTTGTCAGTCATTACACCTACCTCCTTGACCAGGTTTTCTTAATTTATAACATATAAGCACTGTAAATGAAAAGAGCCAGAGGTTACTTAGCCTGTGTTTGTTGCCTCACACAAAGCAACCGCTGACCCACCGTGATAAAGCTCAGTACCGCGATGACAGTCAGCGCAACAACCAGGGCACCCGTAATGTGGGACAGCAGAAGCCCCAGCGCCAGCACAATGACCCTCTCCGGCCGGGTAAACAGCCCCACCTGGCACTCCAAGCCCACCGCTTCCGCCCTGGCCCTGATATAACTCACCAGCACCGAACCGAGCAAGGCAACACCAACAAGCAAGATTGACCATTCCTTGATAAACAGGGAAAATAAAACTGACTGCTCTTCCGTAAATAAAAATAATACCAAAATGCTGAGCAGCACCACTGCCTCAGCTAAACGGTCAAGCGTGGAGTCGAGGACAGCACCAAAGCGGCTGACCTGATTGGTATAACGAGCTACTGCCCCATCCAGGATATCAAAAAAACCGCCGGCAAGCATTACGAAACCAGCCGCCAGGAGGCATCGGTTAATAATCAGTGCCGCAGCACCAGCAGTCAACAGGAAACCGAGCCAGGTTATGGCATCAGGCGATACTTTTGACTTCGCCACAAAGCGCGCTACCGGCTGGATAAAATAACCGGCGATACTTCTCCGAACTTCGGATAACCTGACCATTAACCACTTTTTTCCGGGCAACTACCCGAGCCATCCTCTCCTTTTGTCCCTAAACCGAGAGCGGCACCGCCTTAAACTGCGGATAACGTGCCCTCCACGGTGGCTCGCCAAGCACCCTCATATAATAATTCAAAACCCGCTGCGCAATATGTTCCCAGCTATACTCCTCCGCCTTAAGCCTTCCCCTGGCTCCCATCTGCTGCCGAAGCGCCCCATCACTCAAAAGGCAGACGAGCGCCTGGGCCAACATTTCCTCATTCCTGGGCGGTACGAGTAGTCCGTCAAGGCCATGAGCTACTACCCGGGCATAACCATCTATATTGGAGGCAACAATCGGCTTGCCAACAGCCATCGCCTCAAGTAAAACGATACCAAAACTCTCCCACCCCGTAGCCGGGGTACAAAAAACGTCGGCCGTCTTGTAGTACCGGGGCAACTCGTCATAGTCTACGTAACCAGCAAAAACGACGTCCCTGAGGCCGCTGTGTCTTACCTCCCGCTCGTATCCCCTACGCAATCTGGTACCCGGGCCAACTACGATAAGCCGTGAGTCCGGAATCTCCTGTTGGACCTGGTAATAAGCCTTGAGCAGATAGTCCAGCCCCTTCCGTTTCTCCAGGCGACCAACAAATAGAACATTGAGCTTACCATCGCAGAACTTGTCAATCGGGGCCACATCAGGGGAAAAATGACTTATGTCAACGCCATTAGGGATAACATTGTAGTACCCGGCAAAGTGGCCGGAGGCAAACTCCCGGGCGGGTTTAGACACGGCAATCTTACCGTCAAGCCTGCGGAACCACCTCTTCAAAATCCACTTACCCACAGGCTTGGCGAAGTCATACCCTGGCTTGCCCTGCCAGGCATGAAAGGTACCGATATTTGCTGTCTGCGACAAACGAAGCACGGTAGTGCATAGCATCGGCATTAGCGGCTCATGAAGGTGGACAATATCAAACTTTTCTTCATCAAGCACCGCCTTCACCCGAGATGAGAGCCATGGTGAGATAGTAAGCCGGGCGATAGAACCACTGGTGGGAATAGGTCGAGGGGTCCCGATAGGTATGAACCTGTCACCAAGGCCGGAGGCAGCTTTGGACGCGGGGGCAACAATCTTTACCTCATGACCCATCCGGGTAAAATAACGCTCAAGGCAGGAGATATGATTGGTAACGCCTCCCGGATAAGCAAAGTCATAAGGGGAGACTAGTGCTATCTTCATTAACTGATGCCTATAACCTTCTCACGAATTCAGCCCGTTTCTGGTTTATCCGCGACAATGAACTCCTCTACCATCTGCCGGGCTGCGTCATCGGTATATTGAACCGGTGGCGACTTCATAAAATAGGCAGACGGAGCCTCCAGCGCCCCCTTCAGTCCGCGGTCCAGGGCAAGTTTACAGCACCTCAAGGCATCAATAACCACCCCGGCCGAGTTAGGGCTATCCCAAACCTCAAGCTTCAACTCCAGGTCCAGCGGGACATCACCGAAGGTCCGTCCCTCCATCCTGATATGACAGAACTTGCGGTCTTTAAGCCAGGGGACATAGTCGCTGGGACCAACATGAATATCATCCGCGGAAAGTTTGTAGTCCAGCTGGGAGGTAACCGAGTTAGTCTTGGATATTTTCTTGGACTCGAGACGCTCCCGTTCCAGCATATTATAGAAGTCAGTGTTACCACCAAAGTTCAACTGATAAGTCCGTTCCAGCCTGACACCACGGTCTCTGAAGAGGCGGGTAAGAACACGATGGACAATAGTAGCCCCTACCTGGGACTTTACATCATCGCCAATAACCGGGAGTCCCTGTTCAGCGAAGCGCTCCTGCCAGTATTTCTCTCTGGCGATAAAAACGGGAATGCAATTAACAAAGCCACAGCCAGCCGCCAGTACCTGCTCAATATACCACTTTGTTGCCTCTTCACTACCCACAGGTAAGTAATTAAGCACCACGTCAGTCTTGGTCTCCTTAAGAATACGGACAATATCAGCCGTCTTGCCCGGTGCCTTCTCAATTATCTTTGACAGATACTTGCCCAAGCCGTCATGAGTCATGCCCCGGTTAACCTTGACACCAGTGGCCGGTACATCACAAAACCTGAAGGTATTATTGGGGGGAGTGAAGACTGCCTGCTCCAGCTCTTTTCCTACCTTGTTCTTATCAATATCAAAGGCAGCCACAAAGTTAATATCGCTTATATGGTAACCACCCAGATTAACATGCATAAGTCCAGGCACAAACTCAGTCTCTTTCGCCTTCTTATAATAGTAAACGCCCTGCACTAACGACGAGGCACAATTGCCAACCCCTATTATAGCTACATTTATCTTGCCCAAGGCCTAACGTTCCCTCCTTTTCGCAGTACCCGGCTTAGCTCGCCCCCACCAGGATACCCTAACTGTCCACCACCAGAACAGCCGGACAACTAGAGAACTGTAACCAGAGACTTACCCACTATATTCCCTGGCCAGCACCTTTATTCACGGCAGTAATTAAGATAGCCCTGCCGGCTATAAAACCCGGGCCACGAGAATATAGACCACATAACTATCAAGTTAACCATAAGCGGGTTATCTTTTACCATACCAGGGGTATGGTGAAAGCAGCAACTAATCAACCCTGACCAATCCTAAATACCTTAGTTCCACATGCCGGACAGGTTCCCCGTGTCGCCGGTCTCCCATTTTTCAACGTAACCTTCTGGGGATTCTTTATCTCTATCTTTTTTCTACACTTAAAACAATACGCTTGCAATTTCTGGTACCTCCTTTTTCGACACTGGTTGAACTATATTACTATTCCAGGCAAGCTGTCAAGGCCTTCAAACGTCCATCTCACCAGGGACCGGCACACGGTCCTTCCTGAGAGCCACAGAAAACCTTCTCTGGATGCCACTGCCCCGTTTCCTGACTAAAGCCCAGCACACCCAGGAAACAGCCATCTTGAGTATAGGCGCGGCAATAGCCACCAGTGTCATCCCGGCCCCCGACCAGGGAACGCCCGTCCCTTATTTCCCGGGCAGTAGCATCACCGACAATCATAGCCGTCCAGTGCTGAAGTACAATATCCATCGGGTAAACAAATCGCTGCCAGTAGCCGCAGTGAACAGCATCCTCAAGCCGGGCGGGCGAAATAGCGTCTACTATATCAAAGAGACCGCATCTCGAACGAACCAGACCCCTCAAATTAGCACCGCAACCAAGAACCTGCCCCAGGTCATGAGCCAGCGAGCGGATATAGGTCCCCTTACCACATACCACCTCTATCGCCACCAGCGGCGGCTGAAACTCTATAAGCTCAAGGTGATAAATTTTAACCGGGCGACTTCTTCTCTCCACCGTGATACCGGAGCGTGCCAGTTGATAAAGTCGCTTACCGTGGTACTTCACCGCACTATACATCGGTGGTGTCTGCGATATCACCCCACGGAAGGAAGCAAGTGCCTGCTCAAGCCGCCCCAGGCCAATCCGGGATGGGTCCTTCCGCTGGGTAATCTTACCACTCCCATCATAGGTATCGGTAGCCACTCCCAGTTCAATCTGAGCCCGATAGGTCTTGGTCTGGTCAACCAGAAACTCCGTAATCCGCGTCCCCTGCCCGAGGCAAACCGGCAACACGCCACTGGCTATCGGGTCAAGGGTACCAGCATGCCCGACGCGCCGTTCTCCCGTCAGTCGTCTCACCATAGCAACAATACTGAACGAGGTCATACCCGCGGGCTTATTAATATTCAGTATGCCATCCACGGTCAACCCCTATCCCGGCCGGGGCAGGTCATCGGTGGTCACTTTATCAATGAGTTCCAGGAGGTGAGCCCCTCGCCTAATAGAATCATCCCACTGAAAGCTCAGTTCTGGAATATGTCTTAGCCGCAGACGCTTGGCCAGCTGCCTGCGGAAGAAACCCGAAGCCGAAACCAGCGCGCTCAGGGTCTCCCGTTTTTCCTCTTCACTTCCAATACGGCTGATAAATACCCTGGCATATCTTAAGTCAAGGGAAGTAGAAACCTCGGTTACAGTGACAAAGTTACCAAGTCGTGGGTCCTTGACCTGGCGTTGTAGTAACTGGCTAATTTCATAGCGGATAACACTATTCACCCGCTCGATACGATGCGTCACAACTACCACCCCCTTACACAACCCGCCCGATTACCTGCTAAGCTACTTCCTCAGTGTGAAAAACTTCCACTATATCACCAACTTGAAATTCGTTAAAATCCTTGATGCCCACCCCACACTCAAAACCAGTGGCCACCTCTTTAACATCATCCTTGAACCGCTTCAGGCTGCTGACTGGAGACTCACATAACATTTGCTCCCCCCGCCACACCCGGGCAAAGGCCCCCCGGCTCAGCTTACCCCCGGTAACATAGACACCGGCTGCTTTCCCTACCTTCCCTTTGGAAAAGACCGCCCTCACTTCGGCCCGTCCATCAGTAACCTCCACCAGGGAAGGCTCCAGGATACCTTTTAGTGCCTTTTCCACATCAGCCACCAGATCGTAAATTACATCATAGTAACGGATACTCACCCCCTCCACCTCAGCCAGCCGCCGAGCCCCTGGCTCAGCACTGGTGCTGAAACCAATAACCAGCCCTTTAGAGGCAATAGCCAGCATAACATCACTCTCGCTAATACTACCACTACTACTATGGATAACCCTGACCTGGGTCTTATCCGTTCCCAACCGTTCCAGAGAAGCCCTTATCGGCTCAATGCTACCCTGAACATCAGCTTTCAAAACGACGTTAAGCTCCTTTACCTCACCGGCACTGATCTGGTCGGAGAAGGTAGTCAGGTTCACCGGTTTCGCCCCCTGCCGCATCTCCCGCTCGCGCTCCTGGATTAGGGAGTGAGCCTGGGTTTCATTAGCTACCGCCATCAGGGTATCTCCCACCTGAGGCACACTACCCAGACCCAGGACTGCTACCGGCGTAGACGGCTCAGCCTTCTTCACCCGCTTGCCCCTGTCATTGAACATCGCCCTTACCCTACCCCACGTGGTACCAACCACCACCACATCACCAACCTTCAGGCTACCGTTATGAACCAGCACCGTAGCTAACGGCCCCCTGGTCTTGTCCAGTTCAGCTTCAATAACCGTGCCTATTGCTGGTCGAGCCGGGTCCGCCCTGAGATCCTCCACCTCAGCCACCACCAGAACGTTTTCCAATAGCTCAGAGATGCCCTTTTTCTCCTTGGCTGAAATGAGGACACAGACAGTATCGCCCCCCCATTCCTCAATAAGCAGACCGGCATCAGCCAGCTGTTGCTTAACCAGCTCGGGGTTGGCCTCAGGTTTATCAATCTTATTGATAGCCACCACAACAGGCACCCCGGCCGCCCGGGCATGGTCTATGGCTTCCAGAGTCTGGGGCATCACCCCGTCATCAGCCGCCACCACCAGAACAGTGATATCGGTCACCTGGGCACCATGAGCCCGCATTGCCGTAAATGCCTCATGGCCCGGGGTATCCAGAAAGGTAATTCTCTGCCCGTTTATTTCTACCTGACAGGCACCAATATGCTGGGTGATTCCCCCCGCTTCGGCAGCCATTACATCAGTCTGCCGGACAGCATCAAGAAGCCGGGTCTTCCCATGATTAACATGTCCCATAACGGTAATTACTGGCGGGCGTGGCCGCAGCTCACCGGTCTCACCGCCCTGAAACATTTGGCGCCGTTTAGCCTTAACAGCGGCATCAACTGACCCTCGCCCGGTGCGAGGCTCGGGGCGGGCTTCATAACCCAAGCTCACCGCCACCGCTGCCGCCATCTTATAGTCTACAACCTGATTAATACTGGCTAAAATATCATCTTTCATCAGTCGTTTGATAACACTCACGGCACTAACCCCGAGCAGGTCAGCCAGCTGCCTCACGCTCAAGTTACGAGGAATCCCAACAGAACGCACCTCCGTTGACGAAGTCTCCTCGCTTGTCACTTCACCCGCGAATTTAGCAGCCTCAGCCGGTTTATTTCTTTCTACCACTAGCTCGCCCCTTCATCATCGTCTTTCATTTCTTCTCCGTATTTCATGAGCTGCTCCCGGTTATCCTCACTAAGTTTGACCCGCAGAACATGCTCCAGCCGACCACCCTTTAACCCTTTCTCCCAGCAGTCTCTCACCTGGCACAGATAACCCCCGCGCCCCGCCTTCTTACCCCCGGGGTCAACCTCAACATACCCGCTAGCGGTACGTACCAGGCGCACCAGCTCCCGCTTCGCTTTCACCCGACGACAGGCAACACAGGTCCGCTGCGGTACATGCTTAATACTCCTCATCTTCATCACCGACAACATCTATCACCTGGCGTACTTTCCTGGGTCTGGCACTTCCGTCACTACCCTCCCTATCCGGCGGGGTGCTTTTCTTTTTCCTCTTCTTCCTTGGTTTAGCCTCAGGCTTAGTAGGCGCCCGCACCATTATGTCTTCAGCAAAACGAAGCTGCGGCTTCCCCGGCGCTAAAGGAGAAACCTTAACCGGGGGAATAAACGGTACCGACTCTACTGCCTCTTCAGCCGATGCCCCGCCAGCTACTGGCCCGGCTGATACCGGGGCCGCCTCCATTACCTCGGGCATCTCAACCAGCGGTTCCTCACTAACCACAGCTTCTTCTCCAGCCGGGGCTAGAGACCGGGCTGCTTCCGCCTTCTCTATCTCAGCCACCGAGGCGCTCTTAATATCAATTCGCCAGCCGGCAAGCTTGGCCGCCAGCCTGACATTCTGCCCCTCTCTACCGATAGCCAGAGAAAGCTGCCGGTCAGGGACAACCACCGTGGCTACCTCTCCCTCCCTGTTAAGCTCAACGTTCAATATTTTAGCCGGGCTAAGGGCATTAGCGATAAAGACAGCGTCATCCGGGTTCCACATGATAACGTCCAGTTTTTCGCCATTCAGCTCGCCGACAATATTCTGGATTCTGATGCCGCGAAGCCCGACACAGCAACCAACCGGGTCAATACCCTCCTGGTGTGCAGCCACAGCAACTTTACTCCGGTAGCCAGCTTCCCGGGCAACCGCCTTTATCTCGACTGCCCCGTTAAAAATCTCAGGGACCTCCAGCTCGAACAGCCGGCGAAGCAAACCTGGATGAGAGCGAGACACTATCACCCGGGGCCCTCTACTGGTTTTAGCCACCTCTACAAGGTAAACCTTAAGCCTCTGCCCAACCCGGTATCTCTCAGTACGTACCTGCTCGGTCTGAGGCAGCACTGCCTGTGCCCTACCCAGATCAACAAAAACTTGCCTGGGCTCGATGCGCTGCACCAGACCACTAACGATATCGCCCTCCTTACCCAGATACTCCTCAAATATAGCGCTGTGTTCAGCATCATGAAGACGCTGTATAATTACCTGCTTTGCCGTTTGAGCAGCAATACGCCCCGCATTGTGAGGGGTAGCCTCAACTATAAGGGCCTCGCCAATTTGCACCTCCGGTTTTATCTGGCGTGCCTCGGTCAGTGAAATTTCATCGCAACGGTCTCCAGCTTGTTCAACTACGGTCTTTTCCGCCCACACCTCAACCTTACCATTAGCTGGATTAAGCTTAACCACAATATGCTGGTCAGGAGCGAAATTGTCCTTCCTATAGGCTGATACCAGAGCCGACTCCACGGCAGAAATAACCACCTCTTTAGGCAGGTTTTTCTCTGCTGAGAGCTGGGTAAGTGCCAGGAGAAAGTCGCTCTTCATTTCTAATTAAAACCTCCCCTCCTATTATCCACCATACAACAAAAAAGTGGGAATCAAACCCACTTCAACTACTTCATCTTCGTTTAGTGAAAGTATATCACAATCAAGCCCTAGACGCAACAACCCCGGTTGGGTTACCTGTTTAAATGATTTGACACGCACTGTTGCTGACCTGTGTAATTAAGGAACTGTAACCTCCACAGGCCAAGGAGTTTTGAGAAATTCCTCCGACATTCGACAGGGGATGTTCGTTACAAAAGCCCAGCAAATGAGATGGGCCGGGAAAAGGCCCTTTCTGGTTAGTCCAAGCTCCCCATTCTGCTTCCCAACGTAGCCCAGTAGTCTAAGCAACGCCAGTATTTTGCCGAAGTCTCCTGGAAGACTACTGTTATCTACATCCTGCTCGAAAGCTGCTATATCCAGGGTCCTGCATATAAAGAGTCTACAAGCGGCGCACCTAATTGCATGCTCATTAGCGCTAACCGGTCTGCCTCCAGCTATTGGTAAACCCTGATTATGCACAGCTTGAATATATTCCTCAATTGAGCATGTATTTTGATACTCATAGCCTCCGGTGAAACCGGATGCACCGCAGCCTATACCCAAAAGGGGGCCTTCCATCTCATAGTTTACGGTGGCATATTTCCAATCCGGCTTTCTGCTATAGCCATATATTTCCACGGGTTTGAAGCCTCCAGCGGTCAGGATATCTTCTGCAGCATATACCATTTTCTTAAAGACGCTTTTATCAGGTTGATTTACCTTGCCCTCCTTTACAAGCTTATAGCCAGGACAGTGGTCAGTTATCAAGGTAGGATAAACAATAATCTCATCTACATCTTGCAGGGCGGCCAATTCCAACTCTCCCACCCAGTCCTCAAGCGATTGACCAGGGAGCATAAACATCATGTCCATATTTATATGCTCCACCCCGGCTTGACGCAAGTTCCCTATTGCCTGTAATGAGGTTTCCCAGCTATATTTCCTGCCCAGTTTCTGAAGTGCATCACGCTTGGAAGATTGAACTCCCAGGCTTACCTCAGTAACACCATTTTGTCTCAGTCCAAAGACCTTGCCCTCATCAGCCAAATCATCCGGGTTAGCCTCTATCCCTATCTTCGGGCAAACATCAAAATACTTACCTAGCGTATCCAGGATTTCCCCAAACTGCGGCCCGTCAAGCAAGCTCGGGGTCCCACCCCCTACGTGGATATGCGGTATCTTCAAATGAAGGTCCTGAAGCAATTCACCATACCTGCTTATCTCCACTTTAACTGCTTCAACATATTGTGAAATTAATTTGTCGTCCCGTAGCTGATATCTCACATAAGGGCAATAGGTACAAAGATTGCTGCAGAAAGGAATATGAATGTAAATCCCCACCTCTTCTTTCGGGGCTAAAGTTTCCCTGATTGCACCATTTATTGAAAAAGGGTCAGGCCTCCGAAAAGTAGCCTTAAACGCCTTTTTAGCTATTACACTCCAGATCCCAAAACTATGACGGTGCAGTATCATCGCTTTACTCCTTTTGTCTCAATGCTCCAGCGGTTTCACCTTTTTTTCACTACCGGGGCCGCTTTTCCAAAGGTCTAATGATATCATATCGGACATAAGAATACTAATCAGGCACTTAGACAACCGGAGCTTCATCCCCATCTGGAAATACCACCCGTGTTAGGCTATACTATTAGCAAATAAGTACCAGCCCGGAGAGAGAAGGGGGAGGATTGGATACCGGAGAAGCCAAAGCCCGAGTCATAAAGGAAATAGAGGCCCGTCGCCGTGAACTCAGCGAGTTGAGCCTGAAAATCCATGCCAATCCTGAACTGGGTTTCCAGGAAACCAGGGCAGCGGGCTGGTTAACCGGGTACCTGGAGAAAAATGGGTTTCGCATCGAGAGGGGTATCGGGAGACTACCTACTGCCTTCAGGGGGAGTTATGGACAGGGCAAACCAGCCATCGCTCTCCTGGCTGAATATGACGCCCTGCCCGGGCTTGGTCATGCCTGCGGGCATAATCTAATCGGTACGATGGCTGTGGGTGCCGCAGCGGCTTCCAAACCAATCATCGACCACTTCGGCGGCAGTATTGTCGTCCTCGGCACTCCGGCCGAGGAGCTATACGGAGGCAAAGCGATACTGGCAAAGCGAGGAGCCTTCAACGAAATCGATCTGGCAATGATGGTCCACCCTGCGGTCCATGACACCGCTACCACCCAGGCCCTTGCCTGCATCAGCCTGGAAATTGAATTTTTTGGCAGGGAGGCTCATGCCGCTGCCCGACCTGAAGCAGGCATCAACGCCCTGGAAGCCATGCTCCAGGCCTTTGCCGCCATCAATTCGCTGAGACAGCACATAAGGAGTAAGGCTCGCATTCACGGCATCATTACCGATGGCGGGCAGGCGGCCAATATCGTCCCCGCCCACAGTGCCGGAAGTTTCCTGGTAAGGGCTGAGGACGATGCCTACCTTGACGAGCTGAAACAAAAGGTTATAAACTGCTTCATCGGCGCGGCTACCGCCACCGGCGCCCGCCTGGAATACAAGTGGGCAGACATCCGTTATGCCCCCCTGCGCAATAATTTAACCCTGGCTCGACTGTTCAAACGCAATATGCTGTCCCTGGGACGCCAGATACAGCTCCAGAACTCCAGGCAGTCCTTTGGCAGTACCGATATGGGCAATGTCAGCCAGCTAGTACCCAGCATCCACCCTTCAGTAGCCATAGCCCCCCAAGATGTCTTACTGCACTCCCCCCAGTTTGCCGCCGCGGCAGCATCCGAAGCCGGCACCAGCGGGCTTATCGATGCCGCCAAGGCTCTAGCCATGACTGTAGTCGACCTGGTAGCCAGCCCCGAAATAGTCAGCAAGGTCAGCCAGGAGTTCAAGAAACGGAAATGATTAAGGCACGAAGACGGAGAGCGTATAAGGAGAGTCAACGGAAGTCTATCTGGGAGAGAAGCTCAAAATAAAAAAATGAGGGGGAAAATCATGGGTAAACCGGCTGAAATCCAGGATAGTAATTTTGACCAGATGGTGTCGAAGTCAGAGATACCGGTACTGGTAGACTTCTGGGCACCGTGGTGCGGGCCCTGCCGGATGGTGTCACCAATACTGGATGAACTGGCTGAAGAGTACAGCGGTAAGATAAGCATCGTGAGGTTGGATGTTGACCAGAACCCGAAGACAGCCAGTAAATATGGCATAATGAGCATCCCCTCACTGCTCATCTTTAAGAAGGGCGAGCCCGTCTCCAATATCGTCGGTTTCAGACCCAAGGCAGAGCTGAAGCGAAGTCTGGACGCCGCCCTGGAATAAACAAATGAAAACGAGCGGGGGCTATCCAAAACATTGCCAATATTTATACCTGAATTTACTTTTACTTCACCTGATGGTGAAGTATAATGGGGACAAGGGGGAATTATGAGAGTTATCTTACTTGAGGATGTGCCTAATGTAGCTAAAGCCGGCGAGATAAAAGAGGTAGCCGATGGCTATGGCAGAAACTTCCTCATTCCGAGAAAGCTGGCCTTGCTGGCCAAGCCCGGTATCGCCAATAAGATAGAAGTCCAGCGCCAGATACAAGCCCGCCAGCAGGAAAAGACGCAGACAGACCTGCAGAAGCTGGCCAGTGACCTGGAAGGAAAGGAATTTACCCTGAAAGCCAAGGTTGGTGCCACGGAGAAGCTTTATGGCTCAATTACCACCGCCGATATCGCCGCTGAACTAGAAAGCGCCACCGGAACGGTGATTGATAAAAAGAAGATAGAGCTGGACGAGCCCATCCGCCAGCTTGGCAGCTACGAGGTAGTCATCAAACTCGCCAGGGACATAGCCCCCACCATAAAGGTTACCGTGACTGAAAGGGAGCCAGAATAGGGTGAACGGCGAAAAACTGCCGCCACACAACGTTGAAGCCGAGGAAAACGTAATCGGCTCACTCCTGATAGATGGCACCGCCATCTACGGGACCGCTACCATCATCCAGCCAGAGGACTTTTATTACGAGCAGAACCGCTGGATATATAAAGCCTGCCTCGAACTCTACCAGCGCAACGAAGCTATAGACCAGATTACAGTAGCCCAGGAACTGGCCTCACGGGGAAAACTGGAGGCATGCGGCGGTGCCGCCTACTTAAGCCACCTGATATCCATTGTCCCTACATCACTTCACATCGAGCACTATGCCCAGATTGTTTATCGCCTCTCGGTGATGCGTAATCTCATCACCGCCGCTCACCAGATCGAGAGCATCGGCTACGAGGGGGAAGCTGACGTTGATGACAGCCTGAATAAAGCCGAGAATGCCCTTTTCAGGCTGCGCCACGGGCAGGGGCCGAGAGACCTCATCCATATCCGCCAGGTGCTGGACAGGTACTTTGAGACCACTGCCGATATGGAAGAGAAGGGCTACGCCGGGGGAGCAATCCCTCAAGTGCTATCCGGCTTTGCCGGTCTGGATGAGTTCCTCGGTGGGCTTCAGCGTTCCGACCTGATTATCATCGCCGGCAGACCCAGCATGGGCAAAACAAGCCTTGCTCTCAGCATCGCCAGAAACGCGGCGGTAAAACAAGAGGCCTGCGTGGCCCTGTTCAGTTTGGAAATGGCACGGGAACCGCTGGTGCTGCGCCTGCTGGCCAGCGAAGCCGGGGTCGACTCCCGGCGGGTCAGACTCGGCTTCCACACCGAGGCCGAGGAAATGAGAATCATGGATGCCACCGGTGTCCTCTCCGAAGCGCCAATCTACATTGACGACTCAGCCCTCCTCCGGATAGTAGAGATGAGAAGCAAAGCCCGCCGCCTCCACTTTGAGCGCGGCATCGATCTCATCATCGTCGACTACCTGCAACTGATGCAGGGAGACAGCCGGGGGGAAAACAGAGTCCAGGAAATCAGTTACATCTCCCGTTCACTGAAAGCACTGGCCCGTGAGCTTAATATACCCGTGATAGCCGTCTCACAGCTCAGCCGGGCTGTAGAGTGGCGAGCATCACACAGGCCCCAGCTATCCGACCTGAGAGAAAGCGGCAGCATCGAACAGGATGCCGACATTGTTACATTCATCTACCGGGATGATTACTATCACACCAGAGAGGAATGGGAACGGGAATACCCCGATAAAGACTACCCGGAAGGCATCGCTGATATTATCATCGCCAAACACCGCAATGGTCCTACCGGGGAAATTAAGCTCCACTTCATACCTCAAAAAGCCAAGTTCGAAGGTATTACCACTACCAGTGAAGAGCCAAGCCTATTATGAAACAGTTTAGCGGTTTCCCGCTCCGGATGCAGTTCACCCCCCTGCCCAACCTTTTCTTCAGCCATCTGCTGCCGCAAATTAGCGATATCGTCGAGTTAAAGATAACCCTCCACATCTTCTGGGCACTTTACCCCAAAAAGGAATATCCCCGTTTTACCACTTACCGCGAGCTTCTGGACAGTAAGAGCCTGCTAACCAGCCTCGCAGAGGGAAAGCCCGAGGAGGCACTCCGCAATGGCCTGGAAATGGCAACCAAACGGGGAACTATCCTTCACCTCGCCCTGGACAGAGACGGGGTGGTAGAGGACATCTACTTTCTCAATACCGATTACAACCGGCAGACGGTAAGCAAAATCCAGAGTGGAGAACTCTCCTTAAGCGGGTTTAAAACTAAAGGGCCGGCCCGTATTGAAACTGCACTCCCTGATATCTTCACCCTCTATGAACAGAACATCGGCATGCTAACGCCGATGATTGGCGACGAACTACGTGACGCAGAGAGACTTTACCCTGAGACCTGGATTAAAGATGCCATCAAGGAAGCGGTTATGGCCAACAAACGAAACTGGAGGTATATCGCCAGGATTTTAGAGCGCTGGTCAACAGAAGGTAAAACCAATGGAACATATCGGCGAGATTCTGCGCAGAAGACGAGCCCAGATAAATACATCGCGGGCAAATATGGACACATGGTCAGACGCTGAGGATGAAGCCCGGCAGGGTGAAACCTGCCCTATCTGCAAGGGGGCCGGCTTTGTCCACCCCCTCCTGCCGTCAGGAAAACCGGACTTCAGCAAGGTTGTTGCCTGCCGCTGCGTCAGGAAAGAATCGGATAGGGGGCACCGGGCCCGCCTGGAGCAATACAGCAACCTCGGCTCACTAACCCGCCTCACCTTTGCTAACCTGTTCCCCCAGGGCAGAAGTGGGAATCCAGACAACCAGAAGCGGTTCGAGGAGGTTTATGAAGCCGCAAAGGCCTTCGCCGCCGAGCCCAGGGGATGGCTGGTGCTGAGTGGCCCCAGTGGCTGCGGCAAGACACATCTGGCAGCCGCCATTGCCAACGAGCGTCTCAAGCACGGTCACCCCACCCTCTTTATCACTGTCCCCGACCTCCTGGACCACCTGCGCTCCGCCTTCAGCCCCGACAGTGAGATGCCCTACGACGAGTCCCTCGACCAGGTGCGTAATGCCCCCCTCCTGATACTGGACGACCTGGGAGTTCAGGCCGGCACACCGTGGGCCAAGGAAAAATTAGACCAGCTACTGAACTACCGCTCCAATAACGAACTGCCCACGGTGATTGTTATGATTGCTCTTATTTCCGAACTGGAGGAAAGAATACGCACCCGCCTCTCTAACCCCGGGCTATCCCGCATATACGTGGTCGAAGAAAAACAACCATCGGTGGAGTACACCGGTGGTCTCAGCCTGGAGCTGCTGAAAAGTATGACCTTCGATAACTTCGACTGGAAAAGGGTAAACCTGCTGCCCGAGCAGCGTCAGAATCTGGAGCAGGCCTACCGCCTGGCACTCGAGTTTGCCAAATCACCCGATGGCTGGCTGGTGCTTCAGGGGGTCAATGGCTGTGGTAAAACCCACCTGGCATCGGCTATTGCCAATTACCAGCTTCAAGCAGGCAAGCCAGCCTTTTTCGTGGTTGTTCCCGATTTCCTTGACCATCTGCGCTCTACCTTCAGCCCTGATAGCAAGGTGTCCTATGACCAGCTCTTTGAAAGCGTAAAGACCGCCCCGCTACTTGCCCTGGATGATTTTGGTGAACAGGCAACTACACCCTGGGCGCAGGAAAAGCTTTACCAGGTCATCAACTATCGCTACAACGCCCGCCTGGCAACGGTAGTCACCACCTGCTGCTCACTGGATGAGATTGAGAGCCGTATTAGCTCCCGTCTGGTGGACCCCCGCCTCAGCCTGGCATTCAACATCACTGCCCCTGATTACCGAAGTGACCTGCGGCCTAACCGGAGAAACCGCCGGGGTAGCAAGAGGCATCAGGACTAAACCTCAGCTACTTTTGAAACACTACCCGGGCCTTTATTCCTGCCTTTTAAAACACCGCCGCACAAGCTTCAAAGCTGAACTTGCACAGCCACGAGCTTTTTCAGTAAAATAGGTAAGCTTGCGCACAAGGAGACAATAGATGGTAAACCGTTCCGTTCTTGTCCTGAACCAGAGCTACGAGCCACTTGATGTATGTCGGGTCCGGCGGGCAGTGGTACTCCTCTACCAGGGTAAGGCGGAAATGCTGGAGAATGGCCGGGGATTTATCCACTCCGCCAATTACAGCTTCCCCCTGCCATCAGTAATCAAACTGGCTTACTTTATCAAGCGCCCCCGGCCGCGGAAGAAATTAACCCGCTTTGAAATCTTCAGGCGTGACCGCTACACCTGCCAGTACTGCGGCACGGAAACCAGGCAGCTTACCCTTGACCACGTCATCCCGAGATATCGGGGCGGTCAACATAGCTGGGAGAATGTGGTCAGTGCCTGTGTAGCCTGCAACCGGCGGAAGGCGGGGAGGACCCCCTTAGAAGCCGGGATGAGACTACTCAACCACCCATCCCCACCAAAGGGTAATGTTCCGTTCTATATTCCCTATTCTTACTCCCAGACCTACAACGAGTGGCAAAAATACCTGCCTGCCGCCTAGCCAAACAAGGCACGGCCAGGGGAGGCCACAGTCGAGACCCCGCTGATGGCAGCCAAAGACCTTAAGCCTTCTTCCCCCGCCGGCGTGGCTGTTCATCCTTTACCACGGTAACCTCACTGACAGGTAGCTCCACAATTGCCTGGCTATCCGTCTCAACCATTACCGTTTGCTTGAGCGGATTACTGCCGACGACACTGGCTACCCCCAGAGAGGTGGAAACCTGCTGCCCCTTCCTGGGTAACCCTTCCTTCATAAGGTGGTATTGCTCATTTTCATAGACCAGGCAACACAGTAACCGACCACAAACACCCGAAATCTTCATCGGGTTAAGGGGTAAGTTCTGCTCCTTGGCCATCCTAATTGACACCGGGGCGAACTCATCTAGGAAATTGGCACAACACAAGGGGCGACCACACCGCCCAAAGCCACCAAGCAGTTTGGCTTCATCCCTCGGTCCCACCTGCCGCAACTCGACCTTTGTTTTGAAGCGAGCGGTCAACTGACGCACCAGTTCACGAAAGTCAACCCTCTTCTCAGCACTAAAGAAAAAGGTAAGGCGGCTACTATCAAGGTTGTATCTGGCAGCCAGCAGCTTCATCGGCAGTCCCAGCTCCTTAATCAGCCGACCGCACTCAGCCAGGGCTTCCTCCTCCTTAGTTTCAATCTCCCGGCTGCGCCCAATGTCGTCCTCCTCCGCCTTGCGCACCACTGGCTTCAATGGCTCCCGCACTTCATTGGCCAGTACCTGCTTGGGAGCGATAACCACCCACCCCAGTTCCAGGCCACGCATCGTCTTAACCACCACATAGTCATTTACTTCCAGGTCAATACCTGCCGGGTCGAAGTAGTACACTCTGCCGGCTCGTTTGAAACGTACCCCAACAATCTCAGCCATAGTTTACTGAAAATTGGGCAGCGAGGGTTTTCCCCGTTGCCCCCCTCCTCTCTGGTATTCCAAGCATCAACACCTCCAGCACCAGTCTCGGACTCGCATTCTGTCCCAGCTGCTCCCGGGCCGTCCGAATATCAACGATGAAGGCCTTTATTTGAACAAGGCTATAGTCCCCTGCCATTTGAACCAGTGCCTCCCCAAGGGCAATATCGGTAACGCTACCGACACATCCCAGCTTGACCAGCATCAGGTCGCGCCAGAAATCGAGCCACAGGTCCAGTACCTCCCAGACCAATCCCCGCCGCTGGCTGAACCGGGTTGCCAGCCAGTCGGCATAGGCAAAGCGCTCTTCACAATCAGCCCCAACCACCTCGAGTAATTTGTTTATCCGCTCGGCGCGCTGCTCCAGCAAACCGTCATCAGCCGCCAGCAGCGCCCAGCCCAGACAGCCGTGGCAGAGCCTCGCCAGAAGCTTTGCCTTCTGCGGCTCAATATCAGGGCGGCCATTGAGAACAGCCTCAATCTCACCCGCCGGCAGGGGAGCTAACTCCAGCCGCTGGCAACGGGAAACCACCGTCGGCAGCAGGAGCCTGTCATCTGTAGTTAGCAGCACAAAGATTACCCGGTCCGCAGGCTCTTCCAGGGTCTTCAGCAGCGAGTTGCCTGCTTCGTTTGACAGAAGCTCAGCCCCATCAACAATAAACACCTTGTACTTGCCCTCAAAGGGCGGCAGGTTGGATGAACGCTCTACTTCCTTAATCTGGTTAATGCCAATCTCCGTCCGAAGCTTGCCGTTTTCGTCAGCGGTCAAACCTATCACCTGGACATCGGGGTGCTTATCCAGGGCTATTCTCTGACACGAGCCGCACTCACCACAGGGAGGTTCACCCGAACTACAGTTGACCGCCTGAGCCAGGCCCCGCGCCAGCGTCATCTTACCTACATGGCGCGGGCCGACAAAGAGATAGGCATGGGCCAGGCTCCCCTGCTTAAGGCCGCGCTCAAGCAGCGACACCGCCCTGGGCTGTCCAGTCACCTGCCACACCTGCAAAACCCCCTTTACCTGCGCTAGATTAAGTCCCACCTCACCAGGTCATCAAAGGTCTCACGGCGCCGGATAAGACGGGCACTGCCCTCTCCAACCAGGACAACCGCCGGCCTGAGGGAAGCGTTATAGTTACTGCCCATGGGCAGGCAGTAGGCACCACAGTCAGGTACGGCGATAATATCACCGGCTGAAACAGCGGGCAGCCTGATATCCCTGATCAAGATATCACCCGACTCACAGAACCTGCCGGCGACAGTAACCACATCGGCTTCCTCCGCCACGACCCTGTTAGCCAGCAGTGCCTCATACCCGGCCCCGTAGAGGGCGGGGCGGATATTATCCGCCATACCACCATCTACCATAACATAACGCCTGACACCTGGTATCTCCTTGACCACACCCACCCGATATAATGCCACCCCTGCCTGGCCCGCTATCGCCCTGCCCGGTTCAACCGTAAGCCGCGGCAGTCCGAGTCCGAGCTCACGGCACCCGGTAATAATCCTGGAAGCTATCACCTCGGCATAGACAGCTACCGCCGGTGCCGGAGAATCAAGACTATACTGAATAGCAAATCCGCCGCCAATATTCAGTTCCTCAAGCTCGAAGCCATGCTTCTGCTTCATCTCGCTAGCCAGACCGAGCACAAGCTCAATAGCCTGCCGGTAGGGTTCCGCCTCATAGATAAGGGAGCCGAGGTGAAAGTGCAACCCGACCGGGTTCAGGTAAGACGCCTGCACCGCCTTTTCCACCGCCTCTTCTATGTGGGTCAGTGGAAAACCAAATTTACTGTCACTGATGCCGGTAGCAATATACCGGTGAGTATGAGGGTCAATCCCCGGCGACAGGCGCAGTAAAATATCGGGGATAGAGCCCAGCTCCCCGGCCATCCTATCCAGCATCCCGAGCTCATAGAAATTGTCAACTACGATGCGGCCAACATGCCAGTCAAGAGCCAGCCTGAGCTCCTCGGCCGACTTATTATTACCATGAAAATAGACCCTATCTAAGGGGAAGCCAACCGAGCGGGCAATACCAAGCTCTCCGCCGGAGACCACATCCAGGCCCAGCCCTTCCTCCTTAACTATAAGCGCCAGCGCCTTATTTAAAAAGGCCTTGGCAGCATAAATAACCGTTGTCTCAAGACCACGCCGGCCAAACTCCTCTTTGAACTCAGCACACTTGCGACGCAGGGTAAACTCGTCGAAAACATACAGGGGGGTACCGAACTCGCCAGCCAGCTCCACGCTGTCACAGCCCCCAATTACCAGATGCCCCCCGCTACCCACCTCCGAGGTCAACGGGAATAGAGTAAGCCTGGGTATTCCTTCCATGATAACTGCTCTCCCGGGCTCAATGTTACCAGCGCCCGCTGGTAGAAGTCAATTAGCGCTTAACCCTGAAAACCGCTAGAATATGGTCTACCACCCGAATTTATGAGGAGGAGAGCATATTGTATCAGAAGACGACCCTGGATAACGGGTTACGCGTTATCACCGCTACCATGCCCCACACCCGTGCCGTATCCATCTGCATCTTTATCGGGACCGGCTCCAGGTATGAGAACAAGGCTAAAGCAGGCATTTCGCACTTCATCGAGCACCTCTGCTTTAGAGGTACCCACAAGCGCCCGACCGCCCGGGAAATCTCGACCGCAATAGAAGGCGTCGGCGGCATCATCAACGCTGGCACCGACAAAGAACTCACTATCTACTGGTGCAAGGTGGGAAAGCCCCACTTTTCCCTGGCCCTGGACGTGCTGGCAGACATGCTGTTCCACTCCCGGTTTAACCCCGAAGATATCGAACGAGAACGCCAGGTCATCATTGAAGAGATTAATATGAGCAAAGACTCGCCGTCACAGCGGGTCGATATGCTCATTGATGGGCTTTTGTGGCCCGGCCATCCCCTGGGGCGCGACATCGCTGGCAGCAAGGAGTCAGTGCTGGCCACTACCCGAAATGCAATGCTCGACTACATGGCAAGTCAGTACCAGCCTGAAAACACCGTAATCAGCATTGCCGGCGCTCTCCGACACCGGGAGATTGTAACCGCCACTAACCGGGCTATGGGCAGCTGGGCCGGCCAAGAGCCTCACGCTGGCTATCTTGCTTACAAACCCCGGTCAGGCCGACGACTCCACATCGAGACCCGGGATACCGAGCAGGCACACCTGTGCCTGGCACTGCCGGGTCTACCACTGTCACACCCGCGGCGCTTTGTTCTCGACCTGCTCAATGTCATCCTGGGAGAGGGGATGAGCAGCCGCCTGTTTACCGAAATCCGGGACAGGCTGGGACTCGCCTACAGTATCCAGAGCTACGTCGAACACTTCCTTGACTCAGGCTCGGTTACCATTCACGCCGGAGTGGAGCCTGAGAAACTGCAGGTAGCCATCAAGGCCATTCTGGAGCAGCTTTCCCGCCTCAGGGAACCCGTCTCCGAACCGGAACTATCCAAGGCAAAGGAGCTATCAAAAGGACGCCTCTTACTGCGTATGGAGGACAGCCGCAGTGTTAGCGGGTGGATGGGAGGACAGGAGCTTCTTACCGGCCGCATCCTCAGTGTTGATGATGTCTTATCCATTATTGATGCTATTACGGCCGACGAGCTCCAAAACCTGGCCCGGGAACTGCTGGCAGAGAGCCGGCTCCGCCTGGCAGTAGTTGGTCCGGTTGACAGTGACAGGCCCCTGGAGGAACTGCTGAAGCTATAAAAAATGGCCGCAATCCTCAGGACTGCGGCCATTTCCCATCCCCAACATGGGAGGTAAAACTTAATACATGCCTTCCATACCACCACCAGGTGGCATCCCTGGCATTTTCTCTTTCTCCGGGATATCGGTAACCAGTGCCTCGGTGATTAACACCATAACGGCAATGCTGGCGGCATTCTGCAGACTGGACCTTACCACCTTCATCGGGTCAATAATGCCCCTTTCCACCATGTCAACAAAGTCGCCAGCCTCAGCATCATAGCCGGTACCGGCCTTACTCTTCTTGACGGCATCGACTATTACCGACCCATCTTTACCCGCATTCACCGCAATCCACCGGATGGGGTCCTCCACCGCTCTTTTAATAATACTGGCGCCGGTAGCCTCATCCCCGCTAACCTCCAATTTGTCCAGGGCCGCCAGCGAGTTAAGCAGCGCGACACCACCACCCGGCAGAATACCCTCTTCCACGGCGGCGCGGGTTGCCGACAGGGCATCCTCAACCCGGTGCTTCCTCTCTTTAAGCTCGACCTCGGTAGCGGCACCCACCTTGATTACCGCCACCCCCCCAACCAGCTTCGCCATCCTCTCCTGGAGCTTCTCCCGGTCAAAATCAGAGGTGGTCTCCTCAATCTGAGCCTTGATCTGCTTAATCCTTACTTTAATGGCCTCTTCCGAGCCTTTGCCCTCAACAACGGTAGTCTTATCTTTATCGCAGGTTACCCGGCGAGCCTGACCCAGGTCCTCAACCGTTACCGAGTCGAGCTTGCGCCCCACCTCCTCCGAAATCACCTTACCACCGGTAAGAATCGCCATATCTTCCAGCATCGCCTTACGCCGGTCACCAAAACCGGGAGCCTTGACCGCCAGGACATTAATGGTGCCCCGCAGCTTGTTGACCACCAGCGTGGCCAACGCTTCGCCCTCGATATCCTCAGCCACAATAAGCAGGTTCTTTGATACCTGCAGTATCTTCTCCAGCGCTGGCAAGAGGTCGGACATGGCAGAAATCTTTTTATCAGTAATGAGAATATAGGGGTCGTCTATCACCGTTTCCATCCGCTCGGCATTGGTGACAAAATAGGGGCTAACGTAGCCACGGTCAAATTGCATCCCCTCCACATACTCCGTCTCATACTTTATCCCCTTGGACTCCTCAACAGTAATAACCCCGTCCTTACCTACCTTCTCCATCACCTCGGCAATCAACTCACCAATCTCCCTGTCAACCGCGGTAATGGTACCTACCTGAGCAATTTGCTCCCGGCCCTTTACCGGGATAGATACTCGCTTGAGCTCGTCGACGATGGCATTGGTGGCCTTCTCAATACCCCTCTTTAGCGCCAGGGCATCAGAGCCAGCAACCACGTTCTTAAACCCTTCATTAATGATAGCCTGAGCCAGGACAGTAGAGGTAGTAGTGCCATCGCCACAGGCATCATTGGTCTTGGTCGCCGCTTCTTTAACCAGCTGCGCCCCCATGTTCTCAAAGGGGTCAGGGAGCTCGATTTCCTTGGCAATAGTAACCCCATCATCAATCACCGTCGGTGCCCCCCACTTCTTGTCCAGGACCACGCAACGCCCCTTCGGTCCCAGGGTTACCTTAACGGCGTCAGCCAGGGCATCTACCCCCCTCTTCAACGCCCGCCTGGCCTCCTCGCCGAAAATAATCTGTTTAGCCATATTTTCCTCCTTATATACTAGATATACTAGCCCGACTGGTTACTTAACCTTCTTAGCCAAAACATCACTCTCACGTAGAATCATCAACTCTTCATCATCAACCTTAATCTCAGTACCGCCATACTTGGCATAAAGCACGATATCGCCTACCTTGATATCCATCGGTATCGCCTTCCCTTCCTCAGACCACCTCCCGGGGCCAACAGCCAGGACCTTCCCCTCCTGCGGCTTCTCCTTAACCGTATCGGGCAAAACAATCCCCCCCTTGGTCACCTCCTCCCTCTCAATAGGCTTGACCACCAGACGGTCAGCCAACGGTTGAAGCTTGATTGCCATTTGAGTCCTCCTTCTCTAAGTTCAATTATCCAATTATCGCTTAACCCGTTAGCACTCTCACCCCGAGAGTGCTAACACCTATAATAACGCATCCGCCCGGATGTCGCAACTTAACAAATCTCCATCTACAGTCAACTAGAGCAACTGGCAGTCACCCCATGCCCATAATAGCCCCTATTCTCTTCAAAACGCTGCTTTTCTAACAGACAACCTAAGCAAGCTTGAGGCCGGGAATGACATCCATGTCCAGGCCATCCACCTTAGACGCCTTGAACCGGAAGTAGCCACACGCAGCCACCATCGCCGCATTGTCAGTACATAACACCGGCTCAGGAACCAGGACCGGCAGGGGTGAGCCCTCAGCCAGCCGGCGCCGAAGCAATTCGTTTGATGCCACCCCCCCCGACAGCAGAATCTGCCTCACCCGGTACTCCCGAGCCGTCTCCACCGTCTTGGTAACCAGGACATCAACTACCGCCTCCTGAAAGCTGGCAGCAGCATCAGCCACCGACGAAATCCTCCCCCCTTCCACAAGACGCAACAGCGCCGTCTTGACCCCGCTGAAGCTGAAGTCCCGGGTCCCCCTGAGCCAGGCGCGGGGCAGCTGGATGGAAGCAGTACCCCCCGCCGCTGCCTCCTGAACAGCCGGGCCGCCAGGATAACCCAGGCCCAGAACCCTGGCCGCTTTATCAAAGGCTTCTCCAGCGGCGTCATCCCGGGTCCGTCCCAGCGCCACGTAATCACCGTGTCCTCTCATCAATACCAGGTCACTATGCCCCCCGGAAACAATGAGACATATCACCGGGAAACTGACTACCTGGCCCGAGAGCCAGTTAGCGTAAATATGGCCCTCGAGGTGGTTAACCCCCGTGACTGGCAAATCGCGGGCGGAAGCAATTGCCTTGGCCGCATTTACCCCCACCAGCAGCGAGCCCGCAAGCCCGGGCCCAACCGTAACCGCAATCCCCCCCAGTTCGCTCCAGGTAGTCCCATTGTCAGCCATCGCCTGGCTGATAATCGGAATAATCGCCAGCATATGCTGCCGGGAAGCCACCTCAGGCACAATCCCACCATAGCGGGCATGGATTTCCACCTGAGAGGCAATGCGATTGGAGAGAATCCTAACCCCGTCCTCCACTACGGCGGCGGCGGTCTCATCACAGGAGGTCTCAATCCCCAGGACTTTCATATCTCAGAAATTATAGCATAATCGATTAACTTTAAGGGGTACGGGGGTCGAATTGCCTCCGGGGCTGGCTATCCCCGCTCCTTTGACACACTTACCGGCCAATGCTATGATGACCAAAAGGATAATTGAATGAGCGGGGTGATGCCATATGTCCGGTGTTGAAACACTATACCTGGTGTCTCTTTTAATCTGCCTCCTGTTATCGGCCTTCTTTTCCAGCTCAGAGACAGCCTTCGTCGCCCTGCAGCAGATAAGGGTCGAGCACATGGTCAGCACCGGGGTAACCGGGGCAGAACGGGTAGCCAGGATGGTCAAACAGCCGGAGAAGCTGCTTTCCACCATCCTGCTGGGCAATAACTTCGTCAACACCGCCGCCGCTGCCCTGGCTACTGTCCTGGCGGTCAAATACTGGCCGGACCAGGGAGTACTTATTGCCACCATCGGCGTAACCATCATCCTTCTCATCTTCTGTGAGACCACTCCCAAGACGATAGCCTCCCGTCACGCTGAGAGGTTATCGCTGATATTTGCCCGGCCGGTAGCAGCCCTGTCATGGCTGCTTACCCCCTTCGTCGTGATGTTGAGCTGGGCAGCCTCGGGACTCAGCAAAATGGTAGGAGGAAAACCGGTGCCCCGGTCTCTGGTCAGCGATGAGGAAATCCGCACCATGATATCGGTGGGACACAGAGAGGGGACCGTGGAGAAGGCTGAGGCGGAGATGTTACACAGGGTCTTCGACTTCGGTGACCGGCCGGTCAGGGTCGCCATGGTGCCGCGACCTGAGGTGGTATGGGTAGAGAAGGGCACTACTATCGCTGACTTCCTCACCCTTTATGCCGAGTCCCCCTTATCGCGCTTCCCGGTATACCAGGATAATATGGACAATGTGACAGGCATCCTCTCCGTAAAGGATGTACTTATGGCCCAGGCAAAGGGCACCATCACCAATGAGAGCCCCATCGATGATTTGATTCGCCCGGCTTACTTCGCCCCCGAGACCAAGCGTATTAGCGAACTCTTCGCCGAGATGCGGGACAAAAACTACCGGATGACAGTGGTCGTCGACGAATACGGCGGTATCGCCGGCATCGTGAGCCTGAGCCGTCTGCTTGAGGAAATCGTTGGTCCGCTGGGAGACGAGCTTGCCGCCGCCGAAAAGGAATACGAAGCAATAGATGAGTATACCTTCCAGATTGACGGCGGGATGAACATCGAGGAAGCCAATGAGCAGATGAGCCTTGACCTGCCGCCGGGTGACTACGAAACCGTCGCCGGCTTCGTCCTCGACCTTCTAGGACGCATCCCCCGGGAGGGCGAACAGATAAAATACAAGAATATGAAGCTGGTAATGACCGAGATGCAGGGGGTAAAAATCGCCAACATCCGGTTGACCAGGGAAAAACATGCAGCGTCTACGGATTAAGTTCTGCCGCGGGGAAGAAGTAAAGTTCATCTCCCACCTGGATATTATGCGGCTGTGGCAGAGAGCGCTTCGCCGGGCAGAGATAGCCCTTGCCTACTCAGAGGGATTCAGTCCCCACCCCCAGATATCGCTTGCCGCTCCCCTGCCGGTAGGGGTAACCAGTGAAGCCGAGTTCGCGGACATCCTCTGCACCAAACAGGTATCCCCCCACTTTTTTACCAGGGCGGTAAGCCTCAAACTGCCGAGAGGCATTGAGATAGTGCAGGTATATCCCATCCCCCTGAGTATGCCATCACTGCAATCGCAGATGAGTTACACCGAATACAGGGTCGAGGTAGAGACCGAAATGGAGCAAAAAGACATAGAGTCAGCCTTCAGGCGGCTGCTTTCATTAGACCATCTGCCATGGCAGCACCAGCGGGATACCGGACCCCATAAATACGACCTGCGGCGGTTGATTGATGACCTGTGGCTCATCGGATACCACCATCCCTGTGTCACTATAGGCATGAGGCTGCGCTGCGACAGCACCGGCTCGGGAAGACCGGAGCAGGCTGCCGCCGCTCTGGGCTTTACCGAACAGCCCCGGTCCATCCACCGCACCAGGCTTATCCTGAAAACAAGGTAAAAACAAGACCGGGAGAAGCGAAGAGGGGTAAAATTCCTCTTACTTAACCATCCCCCTTATGAAGGGGGACAAGATGAGACTGACCGATGGCAAAGAGAAGACAGCCCGAACCGTTACCCCAGCGGGTGCGGCGCTTTATTGAGCAGCACCATCTGGTGCCAGGCCGGCAGCGACTGCTGGTGGCGGTATCCGGCGGTCCTGATTCAGTCTGCCTGCTCAAGGTGCTGCTCGAGCTTCAGAAGGAACTGGACATTGAGCTACATGTGGCTCACCTCAATCACCAGCTGCGCGGCGCCGAGTCAGAGGCTGATGCTCATTATGTCTCCGAGCTGGCCCGACAGGCCGGTATTCCCGTTACCATCGACCGGGGGGAGGTAAAAGCCTATCAGGCCCGCCGCCACCTCTCACCGGAAGAGGCGGCCCGCGAGGTGCGATACGACTTCCTTGCCCGGGCCGCAAGGTCTATCGGAGCCAGCCGCATCGCGGTAGGACACACCGTTGACGACCACATCGAGACAATCCTGATGCACCTCATTCGGGGGACAGGAATCAGGGGGCTCTGCGGGCTGAGGCCAGCCACGGCCTGGGGGCCGACGAAAAACAGCCTCACCACTGTACGACCCCTGCTCGAGATAAGCCGGGAGGAGACGGCTGACTACTGCCGTCACTGCGGACTCGTGCCCCGGATTGACGCCTCCAACCTATCGTTATCACCACTGAGAAACAAAATCCGCCACCAGCTCCTGCCGCTACTGAAAAGTTATAACCCGCAGGTAGCTCAGGCACTGCTCCGAACTGCCCGCATTGCCAGGGACAACCTTGCCTTTCTGGACGGAGAGTGCATTCTAGCGGGGGACGAAATTATTCAGGAGCAAGAAGGCATCCTCATCCTGGATAAGGAGAAACTCTCACAACTACCCCCCACCCTCAGGCAGAACCTCCTCCGGATGTCCATTGAAAAGCTGCTGGGTAATCTCAAGGACATCGAGGCACGCCACATTGAAGAGATCATGGCAGCCCTGGATAAACCGGCAGGAAAGCAAATCAGCCTGCCCGGCGGCCTCACCTTTTCCACAGGGTATACTAAATACCTGCTCGGCCGCGACCCGACCGCCCTGATACCCTTCCCCCCCCTTGAGGGTGAGTCCCCCTTAAAGATACCGGGCGAGACCCTGCTGCCCGGCTGGCAGATAGCGGCAACCATCATTAACCGGAAGCAAATGGCGGAGGAGGCTAAGAACCCTACCACAAGGGAGATAAACAACCTCTTTACGGCTTACTTCGACCTTGACAGGAGCGGTGATAGGCTGACAGTACGACCCCGGCGGCGGGGAGACCGCTTTCAGCCGCTGGGCCTATGCCAGCCCAAGAAACTGGGGGAATTCATGATAGACGCCCGGATTCCCCACGCCTGGCGCCAGCAGGTCCCCATCGTCTGCTCACCGCAGCAAGTCCTGTGGGTTGTCGGCCAGCGCATCGATGAACGGGTAAAGGTCAGCGAATCTACCCGGCAGGTCCTGCGTCTGGAGTTCAAGCAGCGCTGACCTCCGATTCAACTGGTTGTGCTGACCTTCTCCACCGCAGCCAGAGGGCAACACCGGTCACCAGCAGTGCCCAAACCGCAACGAATATCTCCATCTGTATCCCCGTAAGAAGCCCCAATTGTAGCGGAACAATGCTGTAGTTCAGGAAGGCATGCAGGGCAGAGGCAATCAGGTAGAATTGCCAGCCCCAGCCCCTGGCCAGACCCCAGCCAGCTAAAGCACAGGAAGCGGTGTGGAAGGCAACAGTAAAGAATCTCTCCCAGAATCCAATTAGCGCCCCGAAGCCGGCAGTTTGCACAACGTCCCAGTTCCAGTCAGAGGCAAAGATGGCGTTATGCACCCACTGTGCCTCAAAAATACCGAACCCGGCCCCGGCCACTGCCCCGATTGCCAGTCCCAGTTTGGGGTCAATACTCCTGTCCTTACGCCACCAGCAGAGAACCACCGGCACAAGCTTCGAACCTTCCTGAACCAGTCCGCTGAGAAGTATCTGGGGTATTGCTGCCAGCAGCAGCCAGCCCGATAGAACTTCCTCACTCCAGAATTGCCCCAGTATCTGCCCGGTCCAAAGTTGCAGTGGAATTTGAATGAAGGCCACTGCCGCCAGAGTCAGTATGGCACTCCCGGCAAGGACTGCCCAGAGCCAGGCCTTCTTAAAGAGCGGTGGCCAGTAACCGGTGAGCCAGACAGCACCAAAAACCACCGCCAGACCGAGTCCCCAGGCACTGGGATTATCAAAAAAAGACAGGAAGAAACTAATCATCCGTGCTCCCATCATGCCCTCCTTTATTCGATAATAATCAGCCCCACCTCATTGCTAACTTACAGGGGTAGATTGAAGTAGAGAGTAAGGACCTCAATAGTCCCAGCTACATTATGCGCTTGAGCCTGGGGTTAGGGGTAACACCGGGGATTCGACCCCGCTTGGCTACCGGCCTGCCCGCAACCTCATGAAGGTCAGCTGTAAAATCAATCGGCCTGGCCCCGCTGATATAGCTGCCGACACCAAAGCCATCAACCGGAGCCCCTTCGTTGATAAATTGCCTGATTCGCTCTGGAGTAATCCCGCCACTGACTAAAATTCCCACATGCTCAAATCCCGCCATGTCCAGCCTGGCTCTCACCTCCTTGACCAGGTCAGCGGTAACCCTCCCCCTCTCACCCGGAGTATCAAGCCGCACCGAACCAAGCCTCTCCCCCAGTGCCTCCGCCACCAGCAGGGATTCCTCAGCCTCATCCTTAAAGGTGTCAACCAGAGCCACCCGGGACACCCCGGCCGGCATATACTTATCGAAGGCTAAAGTTGCCTTAACCGTATCACCCATAATTATTATCAGGGCATGGGGTATTGTTCCGGACGGTTCAATACCAGCCAGCCTGGCGCCAGCCTGGCTGGAACAAGCGGCACAACCACCAACAATAGCTGAATAGTCCATTATCCCCGCTACCGAAGGATGCACATGGCGAGCGCCAAAGCTGATTACAGGTATGTCCCGGGCGGCTTCCACACACTCCCGGGCCACCGTTGCCCAGCCGCTACATTGGGCCAGGATACCATCTATGGCCGTTTCATACAGGCCATAGCTCAGGTAGGGGGCAGTTATCCGCAGCACCACTTCCTTCCGCTTCACTTCCTCCCCCTCCGCCAGGGCCCACACCTCACGGCTGTCCTCAGGCAGGACTCGGGCCAGCAGAGCCTTGACCTCTTCCATCCCGCAGACTATCCCCGTTCCCCCCGAGAACACCTCCATCGTGGCCACCGGGTTAAGCCCTTCCTGACGAAGTATCTCCACCGCGCGCGCAAAGTAGATGTCCGCCGAATCCCCGGACAGCACTGCCTCAGAAAGCTCAAATTTGGCCGGCTTTACCCGGCCTATCCTGGCAGAGGTCAATTTCGCCCCCAGCACCTTCTCCATATGTTCCAGGGCAAAGTGGTGCGCCCGCTCATCGAAGGAAGCAACGCAACCAACCGGCACTTCCACCTCCCAGCCCCGACTCCTGGCATCGGACACGGTATGCAATACACAAATATCGGTGCACACACCACAAACAATGAGCCTCTCCGGCCCAAGCTCGTTCAGTCTCTCCTCAAGCGGGGTATCAAAGAAGGCGCTGAAGCGTTTTTTCGGTATCACCTCCCCCTGATATCCGGCCAGCTCAGGAATGAGCTCTGCCTCGGCAGTGCCTGTAATACAGTGAGGAGGAAACTGCTTAAACTCGGCGTCATCGGGAGCGTGACGGTCACAGATAAAGAATACTTTAGCGCCCCGGGCAAGTTCTTGCTCCAGGAGATACTGGACACCGGGGATAATGCGGCGGGCCCTCTCCCCGCAATACAGGGGATAGCCCTCCTCCAGAAAACCCCTGACCATATCTATAACCAGCACTGCGTTAGCCATTGTCTTCCTCCACTTCTAATCCAGGTACTGCTTGAGCTCACGGGCCAGTTCAAGAGGGTCACTGGAGATAACGCTCGAGGCATAGATTTCCATGCCACCTACATCTGAGGCACGGCTGCTGAGGTCACCCCGGTCTACCACGCGGGCAATTACGGGAAAGCCTTCCCAGCTCTCTTCAGTCTCCGCCAGGGGCGGTGTTACCAGACCGAGATTAAATGAGGTTATCCCCATCCTGTCCCGGAAGCAAGCCAGCACCTCATAAACCCGCTCTTTAAAAGAAAGACCCAACTCATCAGCCATGAGCACAACCTCATTATCCTTAAACGGGGTAAGATGGGCAAGGATACTGACGCCGTTCCCAGCCATCGCACAGCCCACGGCGCGGTGAGCCTGAAAGAGGTCACTGAAATAGTTTGCCCCATAACTCTGCCGATAGCCCAGGGCTGCCTGCCGCAGCCCGTCAATCCGGGCATAGTGCCTGCCCGTGGTCAGCAGCACCTGAGCATGTCCGTGATTTACCGAGGCACCAGACCTCCACAGACAATTCCAGGTAAGGAAGAAATACTTGGCCTCGGGGTGACTGGCCCGGGCTGTTTCCGCCCATTTCCAGGCGACATCAAGATAGTCAATAACCTGCTCCCGCGAGAAATGGAGGGGATTAAAATCATTGAAAATCACCAGCCCGTGTAACCCGTCACACTTGGCGACATTGCTGGCGGTAACACAGTACCTGCCAGCTATCCGGCCGAAGGTATCCTCAGGAGTACCATCCCTGACATCGGCAAACTGGTCACTATCACTACCCTCCAGGAGTCCAATGCCTTTTTCTTCCCTAGGCTCGATAGGACGGGAAGCTCGCAGCCGGTTAAACAATGCCCCTTCAAAGGTTACCAGATTGGTAACCTTCACAATCTTCTGCCTGGTGACAGTATCTACCGAGCCAAACTGACGGGCTATCCAGGGACGCATCCTCGCCGGAGGAAGGAGCTCACCGGTAGCAGTACTAACCCTGTATATCCGCTCAAACAGCGCCTTTTCCTCAGGCGGGAGTGAAGCTACCACCTCCTCCAGACTGGCAATACCCGGACTGGTCACTGTCATCATTCCTGTCCTGCAGCTTAATGCCGGAAGTGCCGCTCACCGGTAAAAACCATGGCTATGTTGTGCTCATCGGCAGCCTTAATCGATTCTTCGTCCCTGATTGAGCCGCCGGGCTGGATAATAGCGGTCACCCCACCAGCCGCGGCCGCCTCCACCACATCGGCAAAGGGAAACATCGCATCCGAAGCCAGAACACTGCCCGCCATTTTCTCCCCTGCCTTTTCTCCGGCTATTTGGGCGCTGACAATCCGGCTGGGCTGCCCTGCCCCCATCCCCACAAGTGTCCTCTCCTTAGCCAGCACAATAGCGTTTGACTTTACATGCTTGACTGCCCGCCACGCAAAAAGCAGGTCTCCCATTTCAGCCTTAGTCGGTTCACGTCTGGTCACCGTCTTCAAACTGACCTTACCTTCCGGAACAGAATCGGAATTCTGGACCAGAAAACCACCCTTCACCCGGCGGAAATCAAGGTAGCCCGGCACCGCTTTACCATACCCCGGTGGCAAATCAGCAACGAGAATGCGCAAATTCTTCTTCTGCCTTAGCAGCTCAAGTGCCCCGGCCTCATACTCCGGGGCGATAACTATCTCATAGAAGACCGGCCTCACTTCCTCAGCCATCGCCAGGGTAAGCGTCCGGTTGGAAGCCACGATACCGCCATAGGCTGCCATCGAGTCACCGCTGAAAGCCCGGCGGTAGGCCTCAGCGATATCATCAAAGCTTGCCAGACCGCAGGGGTTGGTGTGCTTGATAATGGCCACCGTCGGGGCGGCAAAATCAGTAACCACGCTCCAGGCGGCATCAGCATCCAGGATATTATTAAACGAAAGCTCCTTACCCCCCAGTTGCCTGGCCCAGGTGATACCGCTCACCTCTGTTCCCCCAACTGACAGCTCCGCGTAGAAAGCAGCCGGCTGGTGGGGGTTCTCACCATAGCGGAGTCCATAGCGCTTCTTCATGGCAATGGTCATCTCGTCGGGGAGAGTCTCCATATCCTGCCGCAGGTACTGGGCAATGGCAGTATCATAGATAGCCACGTGTTGAAAAGCCTTCTGTGCCAGCCGTTTACGCTCCGCCAGGTCCACCACCCCCCGCCCCAGCTTCTCCAGCACGGGCTGGTAATCGGCAGGGTCAACCAGCACGATGACGCTGGGGTAATTTTTAGCCGCCGCCCGAATCAGGGTCGGACCCCCGATGTCAATATTCTCCAGCGCCTCGTCAAGGCTGACACCTTCCTTAGAAACTGTCCGGACAAAGGGATAGAGGTTAACCGCCACCAGGTCAATAGCCTCAATATTATTCCGGGCAAGCTCTTCCATATGACCAGGCAGGTCACGCCTTGCCAGAATGCCGCCATGCACCGCCGGGTGGAGGGTCTTTACCCTGCCATCAAGAATCTCAGGAAACCCGGTCATCTCAGAGACACTTCTTACCGGCACTTTAGCCTCTGCCAGCGCCTTCCTGGTGCCGCCGGTAGAAAACACCTCAAAGCCGAACCGGCTCAAGCTCAAGGCAAAATCGGCCACGCCACTCTTGTCAGAAACACTGATAATCGCTCGCATAAGCTATCCTCCTTCTACAAATGGCAACCATCATCAACAATGCCGCCCGGCTAGTTGATAATCACCTTCTCTTTTCCCTCAGCTCCGATTATTTTGCCAATAACCTTAGCCCCGGGCAGGGCTTCAGTCAACTGACCAACACTATCAGGTAAGCAAATGACGACCATCCCGATACCCATGTTGAAGACACGGTACATCTCGTCCCGGTCAACATTGCCCCCCTCTTCAATAAGCCGGAAGATAGGAGGCACAATCCATGCCCCACCATCAAATTTTGCTGTCAAACCTCGAGGTAGTATTCGGGGCACATTACCAATCAAGCCTCCACCGGTAATATGCGCTATACCTTTGATGAGCGGCAATAGCGGCTTAAGCTCACGGTAGTAGCAGCGGTGAGGTTCCAGAAGCTCCTCACCCAGCGTCCGGCCTAACTCCGGGGAATAGGTATCCAATACCGTCCTGGTCTCACCGAAAATCTTACGCACCAGAGAGTAGCCATTGGTATGAAGTCCACTGGAAGGTAAGCCGATAATGGTATCGCCCGCAGAAATGTCACTACCCGTGATAACCTTAGCCTTCTCCACCACCCCGACAATAAAACCCGCCAGGTCGTAATCCTCTCCCGCGTACAGCCCGGGCATCTCGGCAGTCTCACCGCCAATAAGCGCACAGCCGACCTCACGGCAAGCCTGAGCCAGCCCCCGGACAACAGCCGCCACCCGCTCCACCTCCAGCTTACCCACCGCAATGTAGTCCAGGAAGAAGAGGGGCTCCGCGCCACAGGTAAATATATCATTAACGCAGTGATTAACGATATCGATACCAACGGTATCGTGCTTACCAAGAGCAGAGGCAATCTTCAGCTTGGTGCCCACCCCGTCAACGCTGGATACCAGCACCGGCTCATGATACCCCTTAAATTCAAAAAGCCCGCCAAAAAACCCGGGGCCATTTAGAACCTCGGGGCGGAGGGTTGAGCGGGCATAGCCTTCAATCAGCTTCTTAGCCTTAGCCGCGAGACTGATACTGACACCGGCATTAGCATAGGTCTCTTTAATCGCCCCTGCCTCCCGTGGAAAAGAACCTGCCTTTTCCCTAGATTACCAAAAAATAGTCCCAACTTCAAATCGTAAAACGGCAAATAACCACCAGAAACACAATCACCAGGGGGACTGGCAAAAGGCAAAGATTATAAGTGTCCGGGGCTTCAGTTCACCGCTGTTTTATACCAAAGGGGCTATATTTCTCAGGCGGCATCGTCTCCAGTGCCAGTTTATCCATCTCAAGCTGTACCGGTATCGGGTAGTCACCGGTGAAACAGGCCAGGCAGAAAGTCTCTTTAGGTAAACCCACCGCTTTAATAAGCCCATCAATGCTCAGATAACCCAGCGAGTCAGCGCCAATAAAGTCCCTGACTTCGTCTACGGTCTTACGGGCGGCGATCAGTTCCCAGCGAGTAGCCATGTCAACCCCAAAAAAACAGGGGTAGCGGATAGGAGGGGCACAGATGCGCATATGTATCTCTTTAGCCCCCGCCCGCCTCAATAGCTTTATTACCTGCGGGGTAGTAGTGCCCCGGACAATGCTGTCATCGACCACCACCAGCCGCTTACCATCAAGCATCCGGGGCAGGGGATTAAATTTCAGTTTCACCCCGAGGTCCCTGATGCGCTGGTCAGGCTCGATAAAGGTGCGGCCGACATAGCGGTTTTTGAGCAGACCCTCAGTCTGGGGTATACCTGACCGGTGGGAACAACCAATGCCGGCAGCAGTAGCCGAGTCCGGCACCCCCATGACCAGGTCGGCATCCACCGGGTATTCCTCAGCCAGTCCCTCTCCCATTGCCAGACGGGCAGAATAAAGGAGCCGGCCGTTAATCACGCTGTCGGGACGGGCAAAGTAGATATACTCAAAGATGCACAGCGCTTTTCGCTCCACCTCTTCCTGGTAGCTATCAACCCCATTGTCAGTGACAGCGACTATCTCGCCGGGTTCAACCTCCCTCGCGAAGCTGGCGCCAATATGGTCAAGGGCACAGCTCTCCGAGGCTATAACCCAGCCGCCATTAATGGTCCCCAGGCACAGAGGGCGCACCCCGAGGGGGCCACGAACCCCAAATAAAGCATGGTCGGTCAGCAGTGTCAGCGAATACGCCCCCTGAAGCCGGCGCATCGCATACCTTATCCTGTCCACCCAGCTTTTCTCCCGGGAGGAGAGGATAAGATTGGCAATAACCTCGGTGTCGGTGCTGGTGCGGAAGGTATAGCCCAGCGCGGAGAGTTCCTCGCGCAGATGCTCAGCATTAATGATATTCCCGTTGTGAGCTATCGCGATAGAATCTATCCCCTCGCCGACAACAATGGGCTGGGTATTAGCCAGCCGGCTGGAACCCCTGGTGGAATAGCGATTATGCCCGATGGCAATATCTCCGGTGAGTTGACTTAAGGAATCTTCGCTGAATACCTGGGACACCAGTCCCATATCGGCAAAAACCTGGAGTCTCTTCCCATCGGTGGTGGCAATGCCAGCACTCTCCTGACCGCGGTGCTGGAGGGCAAATAAAGCAAAAAAGGTAAGTCTCGCTACATCCTCGCCAGGGGCATAAACACCAAAAACGCCGCAGCTTTCGTGCAACTTCGCCTGCCTCTCACGGGCACCCAGAAAAATCAAAGCTCTTTCTGGCTGGAGTTCATCTTAACTAGCCTTACCAGATTACATTATAGACCAGTTCCCAACCCCGGGTCAATTTACCGGCACCGGGACTTCAGCCAGCCTAAAACCCGGGCCATCGCCTCATCATTCTGCCGCAGCCGGTGGGTGGCACCCTCGATTACGATTATTTGTTTGGGCTCCCCGGCTCTCTCATACAGCCTGTAGGCATGACTTAATTCCACTGTCTCATCATTACTGCCATGCACCACCAACAACGGCCTGGGGGCAATTCCAGCTACATACTCAACCGGGCTGACCAGCTGGAAGCCCTTAAGCCACTCCCCGGCAGAACGGGGGAAGCCCTTCTCCCGGATAGCACCGATACTACGAAAGTGCTCAACCACAGCCCGTGGCCCTTCAGCTATATTGGAGAAGGTAAACTCCGCCGGGCAGGCGCAGGCAACGACAGACGATACCCTTCTGTCCTGCGCCGCCACATATACCGACACCGCCGCTCCACCACTGAAGCCAAGCAGCATCAGGTGAGACCTGTCTACTTCAGGCAGGGCGTACAAATAATCAATAGCCGCCTCGAGGTCTCTGGTCCACCCCGGCATATCAAGGTTACCCCCACTCGCCCCGGTCCCCCTGAAGTTAAAAATGAACACGGCAAATCCCTCACCGCAGAATTTCTCTGCCAGCAACGGATAGCCCCCATCACTGGGGTCAGGGGGATTACCGGAGGGGATACCATGACAGACGCAAACAGTGGGGAATAGCCCCCCACCCTCACCGGGTAGAAAAAGCTGCCCCACAATCTGCAAGCCATCCACTTCTAGAGTGACCGTTTTATTAAGCATTATGTCAACTTAACAGCAATAAGAACTCCCTGTTCCCCGCCGCACCCAGTATTGGTGATGCCGCCAGCCCTTTAAGCCTGAAGTCATGGTCACCCAACCAGCCGATAAATCTCCCCAGCACCTTAGCATGCACTACCGGCTCCCTGACCACTCCCCCCTTACCCACCTCCCTCCGCCTGGCTTCAAACTGGGGCTTTAGCAGAACCACCAGATAACCACCATCCTTAACCACCCTGGCTACCGATGGGATTATCTTCTCCGCCGAGATAAAGGACACGTCTATAGTAGCTAAATCTACCTTCTCCGGGAGAGACAGGGGATAACGGGCATTCACCCTCTCCATCACCACCACCCGTTTGTCCCGCCGCAAGCGATAGTCAAGCTGGCCATAGCCGACATCTATCGCATAGACCCGGCTGGCTCCACGCTGAAGCAGACAATCGGTAAAGCCGCCGGTTGACGCCCCGATATCAGCTGCCACCCTGGAGGTAACATCGAGCCGAAAGTAGCTCAAGGCGTAATCAAGCTTGATACCACCGCGGCTAACAAAAGGCAGCGGCTCTGCAACTGTAATCACCGCTGCCTCAGGCACGAGGGTTCCTGCCTTAATAACCACTTTCCCCTCCACCACCACCTCCCCAGCCATAACCAGCGCCTGGGCCTTTGCCCGGCTCTCCGCCAGCCCTCTATCTACAAGCAGGCTATCAATTTTCCGTTTTGACACCGGCTAGATACTCTCTACCCTGGTTGGGATTAGCGCCGCCTCACGCTCAGCTTATACCCCTTACCCTCCAGCGCCGCAATAAACTGGCTGGCATCTTCAGTATCCAGGTGAACCACGATATCCTTCTGGGATGCCCCCGGTAACGCTATAATATGGCAGGTAACGATATTAAGGCCAAGCTTATTTATGGTTGAGATTATCTCTTCCATTGATTTAGCGTTACCACCCCCCTTAATCTCAACACGGGTGCCGGGTTCGCCCAGACCAAGGATAGGATTGACAATCTTGTAGAAGATGTCATTGGTGGTAATCATACCTACTACCCTGCCCTCTTCCACCACCACTACGCACCCCACCTTATTGGATTGAGCAAGTACCACTGACTCCTCAACAGTCGCATCCGGTGACGTGGTGATTACATCCCTATCCATAATCTCCTTCACCGTGGTCTTTTCCAGAAGATAGCTCAGTTCCCAGACGGAAAGGGAAGTAGCCTTGGATGGAGACGCCTTCTCCAGCTTGCTCCCGGTTACTATGCCGACAAGCTTCCCCTTATCCACTACCGGCAGGCGGCGGATGTGGTGCGCCTCCATTATCCGCCTGGCATCAGCAAGGCCGGTAGTGCTGGGGATAGTAACCACGTTGGTCGCCATGATATCACGGATATACATCTTGGCCTCCTTTTCAGGTTGATTATACGCTGAGAGCCTTGAGGCAAATTATATCACTCCCAATCTGAAAGTCAACTCCACGAATTTCATGGTTCTACGTCAATAAGTGTGAAACTCTGACCTCACAGCCTGGGTTAGCAGCCAATATCCTCATCCGGAAGTTATCCATGTTGCGGTAGCCATAAGCCATCCTCTTTATGGTCTTAAT
>Ga0114918_10000054_pt1 | contig 87882 bp, 66 predicted proteins | sample LantaG_FD_87015 | JGI IMG/M metagenome (GOLD analysis project Ga0114918, IMG submission 87015) | Deep subsurface microbial communities from Baltic Sea to uncover new lineages of life (NeLLi) - Landsort_02402 metaG | ecosystem: Environmental > Aquatic > Marine > Oceanic > Sediment | place... | reverse complement strand
CGTCCTAACGAAAAAGGTGTTGTTGAGGGCCTGGTCAGATTCAGCCGACAAAACTTTTTAGTGCCGGTACCGCAGGTCAGAGATTTTGAAGAACTCAATACGCACTTGCTGAATATGTGCAGGTCAGATATGCAGCGTAAAGTTCGCGGCCAGACAAAGATTAAGGAAAAGCTTTTAAGCGAAGAGCAATTCTCATTGCGGCCGCTTCCGTTCAAACCTTTTGATGCCTGCAGGACTCAGGGTTGCGGTGTTAATTCAGAGTTGCCGGTTCGTTTTGATGATAATGGCTACTCGGTTCCAATGGAATATGCCTATCATGATGTGACGGTTAAAGGTTATACGGATCGCGTTGCTATTTATCGCTTCAACGATCTTATTGCTGTTCACAGGCGCTGCTGGGAGAAGGAAAAACAAATTTTTAATCCATTGCATTATTTGCCGTTATTGGAGCGTAAGCCGCATTCTCTGGCCTTTGCCAGGCCCTTTGAGAATTTGCATTTACCAGAATGTTTTGAAATACTTTCCCGCAGAATGGAAGCCGAATCAGAAAACGGGGTCAAAGAATATATCGGTGTTTTACGTCTACTGGAAACCTACAGTCTCAAACAACTGACAAAAGCTGTTGAAAAGTCTTTGCGACAGAGAGTTCACAATAAAGATGGAATCAAACAGTTCCTTCCTGCGTATAGGCCGAGTGAACCGGCAACTTTTAAGCTTGCCGGCCGAGAATATCTTCAGGCTGTTAATGTTTCAAAAGCTAACGTTGCTGACTATGGCGAACTTCTTTGTTGTGGAGGTTCGTCATGAGCGAGAGGAAACCTGAAGTTTTACTGAAACATTATCTCAAGAAGCTGAAGCTTCCAACGATACTGCGGGAATATCAGTCCGTCGCGGCAGTCTGTATGAAAGATCGCTGTGACTATACAACGTTTTTACTTCGTCTTGTGGAAAGAGAGTCACTGGACCGAGAGAAAAGAGCCGCTGAAAGGCGAGTAAAAACCGCTCGCTTTCCTGTAATAAAAACTCTGGATACTTTTGACTTTAATACACAGCCGTCTATCAATGAACAGTTGATCCGTGAGTTGATGGTCGGCGAATATATCAATCGCAAAGAAAATATATTGTTGATAGGCAGTAGCGGCACAGGTAAAACACACATTGCCGGCTCGTTGGGTTTTGCAGCGTGTATGCAGGGCAGAAAGGTTCGGTTCTTCAGCGTTAAAGCTCTGGTGACACATCTGATGGAGATGACTGAACAGAGACAGTTGGAGCGAACGTTAAAACAATTGGAAAGCCAGGACATCTTGATCCTTGACGAACTTGGGTATGTACCATTCTCCAAGACCGGATCAGAATTGCTCTTCGAGGTTATCAGCCGAGCCTATGAACGTTTGAGTTTGATTATAACGACGAATCTACCGTTTGAGTCATGGACGGAAATGTTTGGCTGTGAGAGGCTGACAGGAGCGTTGCTGGATCGCCTGACACACCGTGTTCATATCATTGAGGCTAACGGCGAAAGTTACCGGCTTGCAGAGTCTAAGAGGCGACTCAGAGGCAAGCGGAATAGTGATGTTAAGCTGCCTGAACAGCCGCAGAATGATAAAACCGCTGACAGTGAATAAACAGCAGTTTGTTGGTGTATTGAAAAAGTGAATAAAAAGTAATTGACACCGTTGGTGTCGTAGTGTAGGTACGCCTTGGGTGCCGCGATTTTAAACCGCCACCCGCCGCGATTTTACTCCGCCCTTTACACAAAGAACTAATTTATCGTACCATCTCCATACTATCGAGGTTAGTATCGCCTTTTTGAGATTATAAAAAGGTTAGTTGTTTTACTGTGGTGGTTTACCTCGGTGTGTCCAAGGATATAACAAGTACGAAATGTAACCGACCGTTACTTTGTTCGCAAATCGATGGTGTGCACCAAAATGTGCACAAGAGATGTACTTTCGGTCTTACCTCGGTCTACTACCTACTATTTGAAGCAATAGCCCAGTTTTTGCCCCTCTAAACTACTGTCTTATATGGACTTACAAACCCCCTGTTCGGACTGTCGATCCGAAGGTTGTGGGTTCGAGCCCCATCGGCCTCGTTAGTAAGCCTTTGCGAATAAAGCACTTGATTGGATCATGGAAGTTTTAGAAACTGACACTGAAATGAGAGTGGATGTGCCCAAACATAAAAAGAGCAAGAAGCCAAGTCTCCCTAACTCTCGCTCACACCAAAACTTACATTAATCGGGGAGACAAGATTCGAACTTGCGACCTCTGCGTCCCGAACGCAGCGCTCTAGCCAAACTGAGCTACTCCCCGATATAGCTTATTCAAACTATCGGTATGCGCGGCATTTTACAGTAGAGAGCGCACAATTGCAACAGAATCATTATTTTTGTGCTTCAGAGCAGGTTTATTGGGTCGATGTCTATTGCGACCTTGACGGCTGGGCGGACATGGGGTGCTTTTCGCATTTCGGCAAATAGCCGCTGGATGATTTCTGCGCTGGGGGCCTGTACGATGATCTGCATTCTATGAAATCGCTGGATGCGGCTTATGACGGCGGGAACGGGGCCTCGAACGATAGCTTGCAGGCGATGTCTGTGGACTATTGTGTCTATTCTTTCGCGAATCAGGCGGCAGGCGGTTTCCAGCTTTTCGTAGTTTCTATCCCTGACCCCGACCAGGGCCATTCGCCAGAAGGGCGGTAGATTGCAGGCGCGGCGGTGCTTTAGTTCTTCGGCGACAAAGCCGGCATAGTTGTTGTTCAGGGCGAACTGAATTGCGGGTTGCTCGGGCAGAAAGCTCTGAACGAAGACCACACCTTTTTTCTCCGAGCGTCCTGTGCGTCCTGCGACCTGTGAAATCAACTGGAACGTTCGTTCGTTTGCACGGAAATCCGGCAAATACAGACAAGTATCTGCGCTTATGATGCCGACGAGCGTGACGTTTGGAAAGTGCAGTCCTTTTGCGAGCATTTGAGTACCGGCGAGGATGTCGATTTCGCCTCGGCCGAATGCGTCCAGAACCCGGTAATAATCTTTCCCTGCCATGGAATCGCTGTCGACTCGGGCAAGTTTAGCTTCGGGGAATTTCCGCGTGATTTCTTCTTCGAGACGCTGTGAGCCGGTGCCTATCATGGTCATGGCCTTGCCACAAAGGGGACATTTCTTGCTTACGAGGGTCTTTGCCATGCAGTAGTGACATACGGCATAGCCGTAGCCCATGTGTTTTGCGGCGACGGTTCGCATTTGTCCTGGTTGGATAGGTTTTGATTTGTGGAAGGTAAGTGTCACGTCGCAGTTTCGGCACTGCAGGGTGTGTTTGCAGCTTGGGCAGAATACGAAGTTGCTGTAACCACGCCTATTTAGTAGAAGGATTGCCTGCTGCTTTTTTTCGAGAACGTTTCGTAGCTTGCGGGCCAGCGGTTCGGATATGAGATCGACGGCTTTGCCGAGGCGGTGAATTTTTCGCATATCAACCAACTTCATTTCGGGCATAGCAAGGCCCATTACCCGTTTGGGCAGAGAAACAAGCTCAAAGTGCTTTTTTGTTCGACAATTGTGCAGTGTCTCTAATGACGGGGTCGCGCTGCCGAGCAGACAGTGTGCGTTGGCAAGCTGGGCGCGTTTTACAGCGACGTCCCTTGCGTTGTAGCGCGGGGCCGTGTCCTGTTTGTAGCTTGGTTCGTGCTCTTCGTCGACGACGATAAGTCCGATCTTCTGCAGCGGGGCGAAAATGGCTGAGCGTGCGCCGATTACCACGTCCGCTTGGCATTTGCGAATTTTTTGCCACTGCACGTTTCGCTGGGAAGCGGTCAGTGCCGAGTGCATGACTGCGATTCGGCTGAACCTGCTGCTGAAACGCTCAATGGTCTGGGTGGTCAGGGCGATTTCGGGAAGCAGAACTATCGCGCTTCTGCCGGTTTTGATGACGGTCTCGATTGCCCTTATGTAGAGTTCGGTTTTGCCGCTGTCGGTGACACCGTGAAGCAGGGTGACACCGAATTTTTTCGAGCTTGTTTGTGAGTTGAAATACGAAAGGGCGTTTTGCTGGTCCTGGTTCAGAACGACTTTTTCGCTTCTTACCGACATTGACCTGGGTATGGCGGGCAGCGCCTTGAGCACCGTCTTTTGGACAATTGTGACTATCCGCTGCTGGGTGAGCTTTTTTACAGGTGCGATAGTGCAACCGATGACCTGCAGAATTCGCTGCAGTTTCACTGCACTACCGGCATTGAAGGCCTTGTTTTGGCAGAGGTACTCGACGACGCGTTTTTGTTTTTGAGACCTTAACCCTGTCGCGAGTTGGTCCGCGTCTTTTGGCTCGGTGGTGAGGTGAAGGTACTTTTCGGTTTTTGCCCCTGCGCCTTTCTTAACACCCGCCGGCACCATAGCGGCAAGGACCTGTCCGAGCGGGCAAACGTAATACTCGCTCATCCAACGGGCCAGTTGCATCAGTTCTGAATCAAGCAGAGGCTCCGGTTCAAGCGTCTTCGTGATTAGCTTCAAAGTTGTGTCTGGGTGACATGCTGTGAACGAATCGTCTTTTGCGATGTCGGCTGCCACGCAAAAAGCTTTCTGCGGTTTATTATTTTTGCCGAATGGCGCTTCGACCCTTTGTCCGACGTGGATAGGCCAAAGTGGTTCAGGCACGATATAATCGAACTCATTATCCGCGCCGGAAGCGAAGGCAACTCGTATGATGTGGCCGGAAATATGCGCTTCTGGCTGCTCAGCGGGAAACAGGCTTTTAGATTGGTATCTTGTCATCGGTCGATTGTCGCAAGTTGGTCCGGAACTGTCAAGTGTGGCGGATTGTGAGCGGTTGTTAAGAAAATTTTGTGATTTTGGCTTTTGCACAGGCGCGCAAGGCACTTATAATAGGTCAATACGTGGATGTTGTTGGGAATGCACTTTTGAAGCTGTTTTGGGATTTGATATGAGCAGAAAACGGCTTTTTGTCCCGACGGTTGGGCTGTTGGCAGGAATGCTGCTTTGGGGGGGCTGTTATAAACCCGTTGAAGGCCCTGTAGTGCTGTTGTGGCCTGCGGACGGTGAGACGCCTGGCCGGACGATGGTCGGCAGATCTGTTGAAGGACGCGACATCGAGTGCCTTGTCATGGGACAAACCTCACCTGCGACTCTTATCCTTGCGGCCATACACGGCGACGAGCCGGCTGGCGTAGCGCTTGTTCAGGAACTGAGCAGGTATCTTCAAAAACAGCGGCAACTGCTGCAGCGGCGAAAGGTAATACTTTTAGCCATAGCCAATCCTGATGGTCTTGCACACAACCGACGCTATAACGCGCGCGGAATTGACCTGAACAGGAATTTCGCAGCTTCGAACCGTAGTGATAACGTGATGGGTGGCCCGCAGCCTTTTTCCGAGCCTGAGTCGCGGGTTATCGCGCAGCTTATCGCCCAATACGGTGTGAGCCGTATCGTTAGCATTCACCAGCTTACCGACATGGGGTACGGTGGTCTGGTTCACCGCGTACCTAATGGCTGCATCGATTACGATGGCGATGGAAAAGGCATTGCCGAACACATGGCAAAGTTTTGCGACCTGCCGGTTAAAAAGCTCGGTGCCTCGCCCGGTTCGCTGGGTGCTTATGCCGAACAGACGCTTGGAATTGTCTGCGTGACCGTTGAACTGCCGCCTGAAGCTGAAATGCTCGGTTCCGGTAAGCTTTGGGAGCGTTACGGCAAGGCTCTTGCCGCGGCGGTGGCATATCCGGACGATGTGAAATAAGCGTAGAAAAAAGTCTTGCAATCCGGACCTTTTTTAGCTTGACAGAGGAATCCGCTTGGTTGTATTATGATATGTACGTGGGTTAGCGGTTTTTTGGGAGATACGGCTATGGAAGAGCGAATGTTTTTTTCACGGCCTTCTGTCCTGATTATCAGCGTGGTTTTGTTCATAATTTGCGGACAGGGTCTATCGGCAGAAGTATATTGGTACGGCGGCACAATGCCGCCATCGTTTGAGTGGGGCATCGGTCCAATTGAGCCTGACGTTACCGACGTCATCGGCTTTGCCGGGCCCACAGACGTTTATTCGAACAGTGGTTGCGCAGTGGTTGAGTTGGGCATGCCGAACATTACGATTGATAATGATGCAAAGACGGTCCAACTCTGGTTCGAATATGTTGGCGGCTACTGCCTTATGTACTGGGATCCGGTGTGCGGACTTGTGGGGCAATTCGGTCCGCTTGAAGTGGGGCAGTGGGTTTTCTATTGCGATGGGGCATTGCCGGATGATTGGTCCTGGCCGCCTAGATCCGGAGGCTATCCGCCCCCTATCTTTTCGATTCCGTTTGAAGTGTCGCTACTTCCCGGGATCGAGGTGGACGCTCTCAATGGCGGTGAGTCATTTCTCGCTGGCTCACAGATACTGGTGAGTTGGGATGATTCGAGAAGTACGCAAGAGTCGTCCGGCGTATATCTTGTGCAGTGCTCTACCGACAATGGAGATAGCTGGTCATCGATATCTACTGTCGAGGACGCAAGCTTCTTGCTTATGATGGCCCCTGAGGTAACTTCGGACCAGTGCCTGATACGCGTTGTCGATGGCGCCAATCATAATGTCGGGGACGTGAGTGATGACCCATTTTCGGTCTTTGAGTGCGCAGCATCGTTTGCGGGCGATTACAGGCTGGACTGCTACGTGGATTTTGGTGATTTTGCGGTCTTGGCTGTCGCTTGGCAGCAGGGCGCAGCAGATATGAACGACCTGGCAGTCCTGGCTGCGGATTGGTGTGATTGTGGCAATCCGTTTGACCCTTTGTGTGGCGAGTGATTCGGGCTTTTGCAGCGGGCTGATTTGGCGGTGATGTGAGGTTTTGCGGCTGCTGAGCGAGTTACATGTCCCAGGTTACTTCGGGGTAGAATTGTCCGGCGGAGTTGATTTTGAACAGATATACAAAACCGGCGGTGAGCCTCATGTAGACATCGTTTCCGTAGAGGGCTTTTATGCCGTGGTCGGCGAGCTTGTCGGGGTCGTCGGCGAGATTCCAGATGTTCGACCAGAATAACTGACGCTGGTTCGCGGGCAGCAACTCAAGCAGGTCAGCGTATCTTTTAGGTTCGGTTCCCGGCTGTTCTATTAAGAAGCCGTTCTCAGGAGGTGTTTTTTCGTCGTAGATTCTGCGCCAGAGATAGAGTGCCCTTGATTTGCCGTCCGTCACCATTTGGTCGTCGAATTTTACTATCAGGGCGTCAAAGTGAACGATGTCGCCGCTGATTGTGTACTCTTTTTCAAGAATCCTTTTGCCTGGGTCATCCCTAGCGGTTTCGACGAACTTTACGGTCGTAAAGAGTTGCCCATCCTGCATCTGCTGCGAGACGATTTTGGCGTAGCCTATCTGGTCTTCCTGCGTGAGATTTGTTATGGCCTTTTTGAGATGCCTGTTCTCGGTCAGAAGCTGGTGTATAGTCATTGCATGGTAATAAAGCCCGCGTCCGAAATATGCTGCGACAAGGCAGACGAAAAGTGCGAGATATACCAGCAACCTGCTTTTTTTTCGTGGTGCAGCCATTCGTGTCCGTGCAATGAAGTTTAAGTGATTTTACACAAAAACCAGTTCATCTCTCTTATCATCGGCAGAGGGGGTTGAATTTCTGAACTGCAAAAGCCAAACAGACGCCGCTTGAAATGGAACAACGCGGTTGGCAGTCTTTTGGCCTTGAGTTAAGCTATGGTTGGGCCTAAAATGAAGTGTTTTGGAAGGTACAGGGTTTTTATGGGCTGCAATACGGGCTGATATATGGGAAATTTCAAACTATCAGGCGCTTTTGCCCCCGCTGGGGACCAGCCACAGGCGATAGAGCGTCTGGTGAAGAGGCTGCGTTCCGGCAGGAAACTCCAGACGTTGATGGGAGTAACCGGTTCGGGCAAGACGTTCACGATGGCCAACGTGCTGGCACAATTCAATGTGCCGGTATTGGTTATATCGCACAACAAGACATTGGCGGCGCAGCTCTACGAGGAATTCAGGGAGCTTTTTCCCGAGAATGCTGTGGAGTATTTTGTCAGCTATTACGACTATTATCAGCCCGAGGCCTACATTCCACAGCGCGATATATATATTGAAAAGGATGCCTCCAGGAATGCGGACCTTGACAGGCTGCGGCTTTCAGCAACGACGAGCCTGGCAACACGGAGCGACTGTATTATCGTCGCTTCGGTTTCATGCATTTTCGGATTAGGTTCGCCGGAAGATTACAAGGCAAGCGTCGTTGCCACACGCACAGGCGAGAACATCGACAGAAATGACTTTCTCGGCAGGTTGGCTGACCTCCAATACACCAGAAACGATTTTGACTTTCAGCGAGGAACCTTCAGAGTTCGCGGTGATGTTGTGGAACTGCATCCGTCTTATGAAGTGTTTGCGGTGCGGTTCGAATTCTTCGGCGATGAGATTGAGAAGATCAGCTATATCGACCCCATATCCGGCAGGATACTGGCTGAAGAGCAGCAGGTCTTTATTTATCCGGCGCAGCACTACATAATGCCCACCGACAGAATCCATGACGCGGCCGGCAGCATAAAGGCCGAACTCGATGCGCGACTCATTGAATTTCAGCAGCAGGGCAAGTTGCTCGAAGCGCAGCGTCTGAAGGCGCGGACTATGTATGACATCGAGATGATGCTCGAAATCGGTTATTGCAGCGGGATTGAAAACTATGCGAGGCATTTGTCCGGCCTTGCGCCGGGCGCCAGGCCTTATACGCTTATCGATTATTTTCCGAAGGATTTTCTATTGTTCATCGACGAATCGCATGTAACTATCCCGCAGATTCGTGCCATGTGGGCCGGTGATAGGAGCAGAAAACAGGTTCTCGTCGATCACGGTTTTCGACTGCCGAGCGCAATGGACAATCGGCCCCTGCGTTTCGAAGAATTTCAGGAGGTTTGGTCGAAGGTGGTTTTCGTCTCCGCTACGCCGGCTGCGTTTGAGCTTGAAAAGTGCGGCAGCGAGGTCGTTGAGCAGGTTATTCGACCCACCGGCCTGCTGGACCCGGAGATATTTGTTTACCCCGCGAGCAACCAGGTTCCGCATCTTTTGACAGAGATAGAAAAGCGTGTCAAAGTGAAGGAACGCGTTCTTGTTACTACCCTGACCAAACGAATGGCCGAGCAATTGTCGGATTATATAAGAAAAAAGGGCTTTCGGTGCCGTTACCTGCACAGTGAAATTGACACTCTGGAAAGAATCGAAATACTGCGTGAGCTGCGGACAGGCGAGTTCGACGTGCTTGTGGGAGTGAATCTTCTGCGCGAAGGGCTGGATTTGCCGGAGGTTTCGGCAGTGGCTATCCTCGATGCCGACAAGGAAGGTTTCCTGCGAAGCAAGACCTCGCTTATTCAGACGATTGGCAGAACTGCGCGTAATGTCAATGCCTCGGTCTTCTTGTATGCCGACAGGGTGACTGATTCGATGCAAAAAGCTATTGACGAAACCGAAAGACGCCGTAAAATTCAGCTTAGCTACAACAAGGAGCACAACATTACTCCCGAGACGATACAAAAGGAAATCAGGGAGACTCTGACTGAGCGGATAAAGGCCAGACATGTGGCGAGGGAGGCTGTGCGTTTGAGCACCGGCGAGTATGAAAAGGTTCAGGTCGCCGGACAGATCGAGCGTGAAATGCTCGAAGCGGCGCAGGCTTTGGATTTCGAACGGGCCGCGGTACTGCGTGACCAGTTGCGCCAATTGAAGGAACTGCCGGAATTTGTACTAATTGAATCCAGTAAGAAAAAAAGGAAGGCCGAAGGAAAATGAAGAAACTCAGCATCGAACAGGCAATGCCGTTGATTCGCATGGCCATCGCCGAAGACCTCGGCGGAGGTGATATTACAAGCGAACTGTTGTTTGACGCCGACACCGTTGCCAAGGCCAACGTGATTTCCAGGGAGGAAATCGTTGTAAGCGGTATGCCTGTGGCAGAAGCTATTTTGAAATGCTACAATGAGAAACTCAACTTCAAGGTACTGGTCAATGACGGCGAGTCGGCGCACGTCGGCTGCCGCCTGGCGACTATAGAAGGACCTCTGCGGGCCATGCTCAGTGCCGAGAGGATTATGCTGAACTTTCTTCAGAGGCTCAGCGGCATAGCATCAACGACGGCCAAGTTTGTTCGTGCCATTCAGGGTACGAGGGCCAAAATCTACGACACGCGAAAAACCATACCAGGCTGGCGCTTGCTGGAAAAATATGCCGTCCGTTGTGGGGGAGGATATAATCACCGTATCGGCTTATATGACGGCATTTTGATTAAGGATAATCATCTTACTCAACTTGGCAACAGCTTCCATGAGAAGCTTGCGAAAGTCGTCGCACATGCAAAGGAACTCAAAAGCGTCAAGTTTGTTGCCGTCGAGGTCGACCATGTCGATGACCAGTTGAATTACGTGCTGCAGATTCCGGGTATCGACATCATCCTTCTCGATAACATGGGCCAGTGGCAATTGAAGCACGCCGTTGAGATGCGAAACCAGATGAGCACCAGTGGTAAAAAGCCTCTGCTTGAGGCATCCGGCAACATCACCCTCAATACGGTCTCCGCTATCGCGCAGTGCGGAGTAGACAGAATCGCCGTCGGTGCAATCACGCATTCCGCCACTGCCGTGGACATCGGACTGGACGGGTGACGCCAACTATGAGACGAACCGACCTACTGGCCCCCGACCTGATAAAAACGAATCTGAGGACCAAACGCATCGCCAGAGAGGTTGTGGTCTATAACAGTACTGCCAGTACCAATGACGTCGCAGCAGAATACGCTGCCAATCCTGCCAATGATGGCCTCGTGGTTTTCGCCGAAGAACAGACCGCCGGACGCGGCAGGGCGGGTAACCGCTGGTGCAGCGGACGCTCAGACAGTATACTTTGTTCGGTCGTTTTAGCCGGCCGCGTATGCGGTGCCGAGTTACTATCTCTTACCTGTGCCGTGGCGGTGGCAGAGGCTATCGGGAAAACCGCCGATGCCCAGGCAAGAATCAAATGGCCGAACGACATACATTTGAAAAACAAGAAAGTAGCCGGAATTTTACTTGAATCGAAGGCTAATAACGGCGGCAGTTCCTACATCATCGGCATTGGCATTAACTGTCACCAGAACAAGGCTTCTTTTACCGGTGCGTTGGCCGATACCGCCACGAGCATCGATATCGCCGGCGGTGTCATCTGCGACCGCGTCTCGCTTGCCAGGCGTCTGCTGACCAGCCTTGATTACTGGATTGAACTTGCCGGGCGAAAAGGTGCTCAGGTGGTGGATCGCTGGAGCGAGTTGAGCGTACAACTGGGCCACCGGATAACCGTCGTTTACAACGGACGCAAATTTGCCGGTCACTGCACAGGCCTGGACCCGCAAAAGGGCCTGATACTCCGTCTCGACACAGGTGGAATCCGAATCTTCGACGCCGCGCACACGACCATCGCCAGAGATTGATGCTTTCTGCTGAATCACCCGACCACGGCATCCACTCATTATCGCTGGAAGTAGTTTGTTGAGGTTTTTCAGATTTTGGGCTATACTGAACGTCCACAGAATTGGTTCGAACGTTGGACAAGCTCTTGTAACACGAAAGGGATAGATATGACAGCAAACCCAACAAACAGATGTCGAAACGCGTTTATGTGCATCGCAGCGGTGATAGTTCTGATAAGCTCAACCGCCCCGGCAGAGAATCCGGCTTACTATGTTAAAAAGGCCACGTGGCAGAAAACGATGTGGGCGTCAAGGCAGACGCTTGTGGGATTCCAGGCCGGAGAAAAGGTCGAGCAGTGTAAACGCATTGCCGAGTTGCACATTGAATTGGGCACCTGGTATCATATCGGGCCTTTCAGCAGCCCGAACAAAGACCCTTACGGTGTTGTTTTTGGGCCGGAGCAAGACCTCAATCTCAACAAGACTTATGCGGACGACCGATTGAAATGGACTCAGATGACCGACTGGGAAAATGCCGTTATCCACCCTCTCTCTGGCAATGCCGGCTCAGGGCAGGGCAAGGTTGTCGCCGACTATATCTTTAGAAACATAAAGGCCGACAAAGCCGTGACACTGCCGGTCTATCTGGGCAGCAACGACGGCATCCAGCTCTGGCTTAACGGTGAACGGCTTCTGGCAAAGGATATCGGCAGAACGTGCGCACCGGATCAGGACGTTGTGAAGCTGAATTTGAAACCCGGTGACAACAAGCTGTTAATCAAGGTCAATAACAGGGCGGCGGCACACGAGTTTTATTTTTCGATATATCCGTCCGGCGGGATAATGGCCGCGCGGGCCGCCGAACTTTGGAATTTTCTTCGGAGAGATTTTCACGACCAGAAGTTTCTTCGCCAAATGCGCTGGGAGCAGCAGGACAACGTATGGCCCGAGACGGGCGGCCCAGCCGACTTCGGCACACTTGCCGCCAATTACGCCAAGGCCACAAAAGCTATCGGCAAGTTGCCGGAACTCGCCGCGGCCCTGGTAAATAGCGTCAGGTCCAACAGGCAATTGGAGAAATTGCGCAGACTTTATTATCGTTCGCGAAGATTTGAGGAACAGATGACGATTCTAAAGAGCAAAATCGACATGGTGACGAAACAGTTTGCGTATCTTGAGAGTCGCTTCAGTAAAAACAAGGATGACCTCAAGCGGAAAAACTACAAGTCAAAACTGCAGATGCTCACCAAACGTGCCGATGCTGTTCTGACACAGGCTCGCCGGGGCCTCTCCGATGCGTACACCAAGTTGAAAAAACTCGAAGGCGAGCTTGACCAACTCCACAAGTCGCAGTTGCCGCAGCTTCCAATGCCTGCGAACATTCCGGCGTGTAAACCTTTTGATTTGAAGCGAGTCCGTCTTCTCGATGGCCCTTTCGAAACGGCGATGGAGCTTGACCGAAAGTATCTTTACGAGTTGGATTCCGACCGCCTGCTGCATATGTTTCGCGTTACAGCGGGCCTGTCGTCCTCGGCTAAGCCGCTTGGCGGCTGGGAGAAACGCGGACTCAGGGGCCACACGATGGGCCATTATCTTTCGGCATGCGCGCTTATATATGCGAGTACCGGCGATGAAAAGCTAAAGGGCAAGGCCGACGCAATCGTGGCGGAACTGGCCAAGGTGCAGAACGCCTTCGGCAACGGTTATCTGAGTGCGTTTCCGGAAAAAGGCATCAAGGGGGTCATATATGGTACCGCCGGTTGGTGGGCTCCGTGGTATACCATGCATAAGATTTTTGCCGGTCTTATCGATATGTATGACTATTGCGGCAACGAGCAGGCCCTCAATATTGCGATCAAGCTGGCGGCATGGGCCAGCAGCCATCTCGACAACCTCACAATGGAGCAGACACAGAAAATGCTCGAGGCTGAATTTGGCGGGATGAACGAAGCTTTAACCAATCTTTACGCCATTACTAAGAACCCCGACCATCTCGCACTGGCGAAAAAGTTCGACCACGATGTTATCTTCGAGCCGCTTGCCCATTTTCAGGACAAACTGACAGGGCTGCACGCCAATACGCAGATACCGAAGATCATCGGCGCCGCGCGCGAATACGAAGTAACCCATGAGCAGTACTATTACAACATCGCAACCTTTTTCTGGGACACGGTTGTGAACGGCCGTTCTTACTGTACGGGCGGCACAAGCAATGCCGAGCTCTGGCGGACCGAACCCGGAAAACTCGCTGGTCAACTCAGCGCTACAACACAGGAAACGTGCTGCACTTATAACATGCTCAAGCTCACGCGGCATCTGCTCTGTTGGAGCGCCGATGCAAAGTATGGCGACTTTTATGAGCGTATGCTTTACAATAGTATTCTTTCAACGCAGGACCCAAAGACGGGGATGATGATGTACCACGTCCCCTTGGCGTCCGGTTACTGGAAAGTTTACAACACGCCGTTCAATTCCTTCTGGTGCTGCACCGGCACGGGCCTTGAGAACCATGCTAAATACGGTAACAGTATCTATTTTCACGACGACAATGCTCTCTATGTGAACCTGTTTATCGCTTCGCAGCTCGACTGGGTGGAAAAGGGTGTCACTATCCGGCAGGAGACCAATTTCCCGCATCAGCAGGGGACAGCACTTATCATCAGCACGAAAAAACCGACGGAACTGGCGATTCATATTCGAGTCCCGTACTGGGCGACAAAGGGCGTGACAATAAAAATAAACGGTGACATTCAGAAGGTTCAAGCCATGCTGCGGAGCTTTGTTACGCTGCGGCGTTCATGGAAGGACGGCGACCGCATCGAAGTTGAGATGCCGATGAGTCTTTACCTTTGGCCTATGCCCGATGATGCGTCTTTGGCAGCGATTATGTATGGCCCGCTGGTCCTTGCAGGCGACCTGGGTAGCGACGGCATCGACCTCAGGACCATCTATACCGATTCTCAGACTGTTCTGCGAAATTACAAGGTAGCGCCCGGGCCGACATTTACCGCCGATGCGAACAATCTTGAAAGTTGGATAAAGCCGGTGCCCGGCAAGAGCCTGGAATTTCGCACCGAAGGAGCCGGCAAGCCCGCGGACGTAACCTTGATACCGTACCACGAGCTTTTCGGCAAACGTTACGCCATATATTGGCGCATTAACAAGCCCGCTATGTAGAAACTGGAAATGGCAATGGTGGCATTCACACAGGTAACAGGCAGAACCTTGACCTTTCGCGATTGCGGCATTGCCCCGTTTAGCGATGTTTTGCAACTGCAGCACCGACTGCACGAACACAGACGCCTCGGGCATATAAGCAACACCATCATAATTGTTGAGCATCACCCTGTCATTACCCTCGGCGCCCACCGCAGCGCCAATCGCCTGCTTGTCACCACCGAGTATCTGGCGAACAGGAATATCGACCTGGTCAACGTACGCCGCGGTGGGGGCGTGACCGCGCACAATCCGGGCCAGGTGGTTTTTTATCCTATACTTCAATTGTCCGATTTCGCTATGGCAGTCAGCGAATATGTCTGGCAGCTTGAGGCGGTTGGAATTGAACTGCTGAGGCGATTGGGCCTATCCGTTCGAAGACGCGAAGGGCTGCGGGGATTGTGGGTTGGCCGAAAAAAAATCGCCTCTATCGGTGTGCGTTTCTCAAAGGGCGTGACGTATCACGGCATGGCAATAAACATTCGAAATGACCTGGGCATCTTCGAACACATCATCCCCTGCGGCCTCGACGGCGTGCAAATGACCTCGGCACTGAACGAAACTCACAACAAAATACCGACCGCCGATGTAAAGCGGATACTCGCGTCAATACTGAGAGATCATTTTTCGTGATAGCGAAAGAGACAATTCGCAGGCTTCCGTCGTGGCTGCGTCGGCCGGCACCGACCGGCAGCGCATACGAGCGCACCGCTTCGATAATTGATTCGCTTGGGCTTGAAACGGTATGCCTCAGTGCGAACTGTCCAAATCGCGGCCAATGCTGGAACAGCGGCACTGCGACGGTTATGATTTTAGGTAGCGTCTGCACGCGAAACTGCCGCTTCTGCGCGGTAACTTCCGGCAAGCCGGCACCGCCCGACGCGACCGAGCCTGCGCGGGTGGCGCAAATGGCCCAGCGATTGGAATTGAACTACATCGTGATAACAAGTGTCACACGCGACGACCTGGCCGACGGTGGGGCGGCGCAGTTTCGAAACTGCATTCGGCAGTTGAAACTTCAATCCTCTGACACAAAAGTTGAGATACTCACGCCCGATTTTCGCCGCTGCCGAGAAGATGCAATCGAAATACTATCCGATTCGCCGCCATTCGTCTTTGCTCACAATATCGAAACCGTTGCAGCTCTTTACCCTAAGGTACGACCCGGTGCTGATTACGATAATTCGCTTAGTCTGCTGCGAATCGCAAAGCAGCGTTTCGATGGGGTTATCTGCAAATCCTCAATCATGCTTGGTCTCGGAGAAACCGACGTCCAACTTCGGCACTGCCTCCATGATTTGCGCGACGCAGGCTGTGAGAGGCTCACTATCGGCCAATATCTTAAGCCGACCGGCAGCAGCCTCGACGTCATTGAATATGTCAGACCCGAAAAATTCCAATGGTGGAAAGTTCAGGCCCTTGCTATGGGTTTTTCGTGGGTGTGCTCGGAGCCTTTCGCACGAAGCTCCTATCTGGCCCAGCGGCAAACGAGTCCCTGAATTGTTTGCGCCAACGGGCGCCACATAAATCTGCAATGCAAAAAGGCACGTCACGTCATAGATTTCCCGGTATTTGGTTGACAACGCGATTGCAAAATTGTCTAATCCTGCGGCTAAAACCGGTGTATGGATTTTGGGTTGGTACATGAAGGCAATATTGGCATTGGAAGACGGCACCGCGTTCGAAGGCACAGGTTTTGGAGCCAAAGGCGAACGCACCGGTGAGGTTGTTTTCAATACCAGCATGGCCGGCTACCAGGAAATCCTCACCGATCCTTCCTACAAAGGCCAGATTGTGACCATGACCTATCCGCTGATAGGCAACTACGGCGTCAATTCGACCGACGTTGAGTCGGCAAAGCCGTATGTCGAGGGGTTCGTTGTCCGTGAGTGCAGCCAAATCGCGAGCAACTGGCGGGCCGAAAAAACGCTGGATGACTACCTCTGTGAAAACGACATCATCGCAATACAGGGCATAGACACCAGGGCGTTGACGCGGCATATCCGCCTCCAGGGTGCGATGAAGGCCGTCCTTTCGACGCAGGATTCGGATGTCGATAGTCTCGTCGAAAAAGCGAAGGCCTCGCAGGGCCTCGAAGGAATCGACCTGGTCAGGGATGTCACCTGCGATAAATCTTACACCTGGAACGACGAGGGCAAATACACCGTGGCCGTCCTGGATTGCGGCGTTAAGTATAACATCCTGAGACAGTTGCAGGCCTCCGGCTGCCGGGTCGTGGTATTTCCATCAGGGACACAAGCCGAACAAATTCTGAAAATAAAGCCGGATGGAATCCTGCTTTCAAACGGCCCCGGAGACCCAGCCGGCGTGCCATACGTGGTTGACACGGTCAAATCAATGTTAGGCAGCGTCCCGATGTTCGGGATATGTTTCGGCCATCAGATGCTGGGCCTGGCACTCGGCGGAAAAACATTCAAGCTCAAGTTCGGCCATCACGGAGGAAATCATCCCGTCAAGGACCTGAAAACCGGCAAGGTCGTCATCAGCGTTCAAAACCACGGTTTCTGCGTCGATATTGATTCACTGGATGCAGACGACATTGAAATTACCCACATTAATCTGAACGACCAGACCTTAGAGGGAATCCGGCACAGGAAACTGCCGATTTTTTCCGTTCAGTTTCATCCCGAGGCCGCGCCCGGCCCGCACGACGCGCAGTATATGTTTGCCGAATTCGTTGACATGATGGAGCGAAATCGTGCCTAAGAGAACGGACATCGAAAAAATTATGATTATTGGTTCGGGGCCTATCGTCATAGGACAGGCCTGCGAATTTGACTACTCGGGAACCCAGGCATGTAAGGTACTAAGGGCAGAGGGGTTCAAGGTTATCCTGCTGAACAGCAATCCCGCGACTATTATGACCGACCCATCCACCGCCGACGTGGTCTACGTCGAACCGATCGTACCGGAGGTCGTAGAGCAGATAATCAAAAAGGAACGTCCCGACGCACTGCTGCCGACTTTGGGCGGCCAGACCGCACTGAACGTCACCATTAAAACCGCCGAAAAAGGCGTCTTCGAAAAGTACAATGTCGAACTAATCGGGGCCAACGTCGAAGCAATTCGAAAGGCCGAAGATAGAGAACTCTTCAAGGAAGCGATGAAGAAGATTGGCCTGGACCTTCCGCGAAGCGGCAGGGCACACACGCTTGACCAGGCCTTTGAAGTTGTCGAACACGTAAAGCTGCCCATAATTATCAGGCCCAGCTACACCCTCGGCGGCACGGGAGGTTCAATCGCTTACAACATCGAGGAGTTCGAAGCAGCGGTCCAGCGGGGCCTTGAAGCGAGTATGGTCAATGAAGTCCTGATTGAAGAGCTGCTCGTTGGCTGGCAGGAATTCGAACTGGAGGTCATGCGGGACATCAAGGATAACGTCGTTATCGTCTGCTCGATAGAGAACCTCGACCCGATGGGCATTCATACCGGCGATTCCATCACCGTCGCTCCCGCACAGACGCTCACAAACCTCGAGTATCAGAAGATGCGTGATGCTGCGATTGCCTGCATCAGGGAAATAGGCGTTGAAACCGGCGGCTCCAACATCCAGTTTGCGGTGCACCCGGATACCGGCAGAATGGTCGTTATCGAGATGAACCCGCGAGTGTCACGAAGCTCGGCACTGGCCTCCAAGGCTACTGGATTTCCAATAGCAAAAATGGCGGCCAAACTGGCCGTCGGCTATACCCTCGACGAAATCGCAAACGATATCACTAAAAAAACGCCCGCCTGTTTCGAACCGACCATCGATTACTGTGTCACCAAAATACCACGCTTCAATTTCGAAAAATTCCACCAGGTGAAAACCTTCCTCACATCCAGTATGAAATCCGTCGGTGAAGCAATGGCAATAGAACGGACCTTTAAGGCGTCGCTTCAGAAGGGGTTTCGGTCTCTGGAGATTGGTGTCAGCGGTCTGGAGGGCATTAAAGGTGACATCGATAATGCGGCCCTGGAAGAAAAACTCCGCACCCCGGGACCGGCAAGGATGTTCTATCTCAAACATGCCTTCGAGAAGGGCATGTCGCTCGAGAAAATCTATGAGCTTACCTGGATAGACCGATGGTTCCTGCAAAACATAAAACAGATCGTCGAACTCGAAAAACAAATATCCGAACAAAAGAACTGTTCACCGGAGCTTCTGCTAAAAGCCAAAAAATTCGGCTTCAGCGACAAGCAGCTTGCGGTATTACTGAAAACAGACGAAATCGCTATAAGAAAACTTCGCCAAAAGCACAACATTAAGCCTGTCTTCAAGGCCGTCGACACCTGCGGAGCTGAGTTCGAGGCCTATACTCCTTACTATTACTCAACTTATGAAACCGAGAACGAGACCGTCCGAACCCCGAAAAAGAAAATCATGGTTCTCGGTGGAGGCCCCAATCGCATAGGCCAGGGCATCGAGTTCGACTACTGCTGCTGTCACGCATCTTACGCCCTCAGGGACGAAGGCATTGAGAGCATCATGGTCAACTGCAATCCGGAAACCGTCTCGACTGATTACGACACATCCGACAAACTGTACTTTGAGCCGCTTACCTGCGAGGACGTCCTCAACATTTACGAGCGCGAAAAACCCGACGGAGTAATCGTGCAGTTCGGAGGCCAGACCCCTCTGAATATCGCCAATGAACTCGAAGAGGCCGGTGTCACTATCATCGGAACGTCACCGGATGCCATTGATCTGGCTGAAGACCGCGACCGATTCGATGAAATGATGAAAAAGCTCGGCATACCAATGCCGGAATCGTCTATGGCATGTAGCCAGGCGGAAGCGATTGAAATTGCCGGAAGAATCGGCTATCCTCTCATAGTCAGACCGTCCTATGTACTTGGTGGTCGCGGCATGGAAGTAGTTCACGACGAGGACATGCTAAAAAAATATGTTGCTGCTGCCGTCGATGTCACGCCGGAGAGACCGATACTTATCGACAAGTTTCTAAGCAATGCTATTGAAGCCGAAGCCGACGCACTCGCCGATGGCACCGATGCATTCGTACCCGCGGTCATGGAGCATATCGAATTGGCTGGTATTCACTCAGGCGACTCGGCCTGCGTAATCCCGCCGGTCAGCATACCAAAGAAGCACATCGAGACTATTCGCGAGTATACCAGAAAAATTGCCGTTGAACTCAACGTGGTCGGCTTGATGAACATTCAGTACGCCATCGCAGACGACAAGGTTTACGTCCTTGAAGCCAATCCTCGTGCGTCACGCACGGTGCCGCTTGTATCCAAGGTTTGCGGGCTGTCAATGGCTCGCCTGGCAACCCAGCTAATGCTCGGAAAGAAAATCTCCGAACTTGACATCGCCGAGCGAAACTTACCGCACTTCGGCGTAAAGGAAGCGGTCTTCGCATTTAACATGTTCCCTGAGGTAGACCCGCTGCTCGGACCGGAGATGAGATCGACAGGTGAGGTACTCGGAATTGCCGACTCCTTTGGGCTTGCCTTCTATAAGGCCGAGCAGGCCGCCATGCAGCAACTGCCCTCTAAGGGGACAGTACTGATTACCGTTGCCGACCCCGACAAAAAGGCTACCCTTGAAATTGCAAACCAATTCGCAAAACTCGGCTTCGAAATCATGGCTACAAGGGGAACAGCGCGTCTCTTTAGCGAAAGCGGCCTCGCATGTGAGACTATCCTGAAAATGCACGAAGGAAGACCCAATATCGTCGATGCCATAAAGAACGGCAGGGTACAGTTGATAATCAACACGCCTGTCGGCAAGCTGGGCAAACACGATGATTCCTACATCCGAAAGGCCGCCATCAAATACAGCATCCCATACATAACCACCACCGCCGCGGCTTCGGCTTCGGTCAAGGGTATTGCCGCAAGAAGAGCCGGTGACGGCGGCGTCAAATCTCTCCAGAGTCACCACGCATCAATCAAATGACACACACGGCTTATCCGCTGCTAATGCGGCACGCCGATTATCTCATCCATCACGCGACTCGTACGAGAGCCGCTAACGCCCGTACTCGGACACTCACCTCGACCGAGCAAATCATCCACCACGTTCTGCAGCAGCGGCTGCTGCACATACTGAGGCCGAGGTACATTAAACTCCTCATCGCCGTTGTCCGTCTCCAGCCGAACTGCGGTGACATCAAAGCTCGAATAAACAATCCTGCCTTTTGTACCCACAATTTGAGTCCGGTCGGTTCTGCAGTTCTGCGAAACGGTGAAGCACCATACCCCGCTGCCAAGGACACCGCACTCAAACGCAAAGTTCGCGCAGACGATATCCTCAGCCGGATACAAACCCGCCTGGTTTGCTGCCCGCCCATTCACCGAAACAATAGGCCCGAATACATAATCCAGAAAATCAAGCTGATGAGAGCCTAAGTCGAAGAAGTATCCGCCGCCTGATATTTCCGGCAGCACACGCCACGGCAGCGCAGTCGGGTCCATATTCGGTTTTGCCGGGTGATAAAGTTCAATCGAAACAAATCGAGGCTCACCTATTGCACCGCCATCCACAAGCTCCTTAACTTTCAAAAAGTCCGGCAAAGCACGACGATAATACGCCACGAACAAAGGTACAGACTCCTGCCGGCACACCTCAATCATCTGCTCACACTGCCCATAATTCAATGCCATCGGCTTTTCAACATAAACTGCCTTCCCCGCCCGCGCGGCTTTTATCGTGTACTCGGCGTGTAAAGAGGGCGGCGTCGCAACGTAGACCGCATTAACGTCGGCGTCGTTAATCAATGCGTCGGCATCATCGTACCATTTGGCTGCTCCGTGACGCCGGGCAAAGTCCCTGGCCTTTTCACCGTTTCTGCGCATCACGGCCACAAGCTCGGAGCCTTCTATTTTATTGAACGCAGGACCGCTTTTTCGCTCGGCAACGTCGCCGCAGCCTATAATCCCCCACCTGACTTTTTCCATGAACAACCTCGCCGATTATGTCACCTGTTATTGCCGCCTGATATCGTAGGCCATAACAGCTTTGCCGTGACGAATATAAAGTATGCCGTTGGAAATGGCCGGATGAGCCCAGTGCTCTTTATCGCCCCTGGTGATTTCGAACGAACTTACCATCTCGTAGCCGGTCGCTGTTGCTTTCACCAAAGCCATAACACCGGTTTCACCGTAACAGTAAAGCTTGCCATCGGCATAGATGGCGGAACCTTTGCCCATGAGTTTGGCTTTGTATTTTACCTTGCCGCTATTCAGGTCCAGGCAAATCCAGTTTCCCTTGGGTCTTTCATTCGAAGCCGGCGCGTATATCGCAGAAGTGGTCCCGTGCACGCAGCCGTCCAGCAGAACAACCCCGCCGTGGTGACAATCGAGATTCCTGTCGGTCCACTTGAGCTTGCCGCTTGTCAGGTCCGCCGAGAGTTGGAACATATAACCGCGGTCGGGAAAATCGTCACGCTCATACCCCGTGGTGACGTAGATACTATTGTTGTAGTAAACCGGCGCCGCCGCCGCGAGGTCGTGACGTTTCTCATGCGGTATGTCACAGATGACTTTGCCCGTTTCCGGCTCCACAAGAATAATGGATTTCTGAACGCTTTGCATAATCAGCTCTTTACCATTTGCCTTAATCAGACTCGGCGTACAGTAAGCCGATTTTTGGCCAACCTTCTCTTCTTTCCCATTGACCTTTTTTATTGTCAGAACCAGATTCGTCCAGATGGTTTTTCCCGTCATTTTATCAAGGGCAACCATCGTTGCTTTGGTCCCGCCGGGTGTGCAGATGACCTTATCGTCGTAAATCAGAACCGACTCGGCAATACCCCATTTGAGAACAGCGGCACCGAAAACCTCTTTGCAGTCAATCTTCCATATTCCTTTACCCGTCGTGCGATTATAACAGGCGATAAGACCGTAGCCGCTCATTACGTATAACCTGTCGCCGTCCACTGTCGGCGTCGAGTGCGTACCAGGATGCGCACCTTTCCAGCCAGGCCCGTAGGGCTGCTGCCACGCGATTTTACCTTCAGGACTGACCGCAAAGACAAACCCTGTCTTTTCTTTGCCTATAAGGCCCGTCGTGTAGACCCAGCCATTCACCACCGATACCGACGACCAGCCGTCTCCCACACCTTCGACAGACCACACAAGCCTTGGCCCTGCTGCGGGCCACTTCTGCAAAAGGCCCGTTTCCAGGCTCTTGCCGTCACCGGCAGGCCCGCGAAACCGAGGCCAGTCAGCAGCGAAAGATTGTGAAAGCAATACCAAAACAATCGCACAACATCTTACACTCTTTTTCATTATTCGCCCTCTTCTCGGAATGCAGGCTTCTATTCATTCAATCGGCACAGCCTCGACACCTGCAATCAAGCTTACCACGCATTGCTCGGGATATTACACAAAGCCCCTCAACTTTGCAACGGGCAATCTCATCTGTTTTCACAGCCTCAGACTGTTTTTGGCTTTAATTCTCCTTGCCAATGCTGTATTATTTGAACCCCGGACCACAAATTAAGGGTATACTGAATATATGACAACAGAACTACAGAACCTTTTGTTACCGAACGGCTACTGGATGGTTCAACTGTCTTCGAGCCTGCCGTCGGGTATTGAGCAGTATTTGCCGGCCGGCCTCGGTGAAACTTACGACCAGCAGCGACAGATAAAACTGCCCGACGCGATTGGAATACTGCCGATTCGTAACGCCGTGGCCTTTCCCGGTACCGTAACGCCCCTGGCAATCGGCCGTGAAAGAAGCCTCCGCCTCCTTGCTGATACGGTCCCCAACGAATCGCTCGTAGGCCTGCTCACGCAGCGAAATCCGGACACCGAAAAGCCCGAATTTGCCGACCTTTATAAGATCGGGGCACTCGCCTCGGTACTAAAGGTCATAAAAATGCCGCAGGGCAGCACCAACGCCATCATTCATAGTATCGCGCGTTTCAAAATAGTCAGGCCCGTTGCCGTAAAGCCCTACCTCAAGGCCACCGTTCGCCTGCTCAACACGCGATTCAAAATGACAAAGAAGCTGCAGGCGCTTATGGTAAGCGTCCGCCACACAGCCAATCGTGTCATAACCTTGAGCCACAACGTACCCGAAGAAGCCTCCGTCCTGCTCGAAAATATTGAAGATCCTTCCGCTTTGGCAGACTTCCTCGCGGCAAATCTCGCCCTTCCGCTTGACGAAAAACAGCGACTGCTCGAAGAACTCAAGGCCGGCACACGACTCGAAAAAATCTCCGTTGTTTTGGCAAAGCAGGTCGAGGTCCTCGAACTAAGCCACAAAATCCAGGGCAGGGTCAGAGACTCAATCGACAAGAGCCAACGCGAATACTTCCTGCAGGAACAGCTAAAGGCCATTCAATCGGAACTCGGCCAGGAGGACAGAAGAACCCAGGAACTAACAGAACTTAGCGAAAGTATCAAAAATGCTAAAATGCCGAAACCCGTCGAACTCGAAGCCGTTCGGGAACTCGACAGGCTCAGCAAAATACCGCCGCACTCGCCTGAATACAGCGTAATTCGCACATATCTCGACTGGGTCTGCGAACTGCCATGGTCCATCTGCACCACCGACCGGCTTGACATAAATAAGGCAGAGAGAATACTGAACCGCGACCACTACGACCTGACCAAAGTGAAAAAAAGAATCCTCGAATTCCTCGCCGTTCGCAAACTGAATCCCTCCGGCAAAAGTCCCATCCTGTGTTTCGTTGGCCCGCCGGGCGTGGGAAAAACCTCACTCGGTAAATCAATCGCCCGGGCGATGGGCCGAAAATTCATCCGTATTTCACTCGGCGGAATCAGGGATGAAGCCGACATCCGAGGCCATAGAAGAACTTATATCGGCGCGCTGCCCGGCAGAATCCTCCAGGAACTCAGGAAGTGCAAGAGCAATAATCCTGTCTTTATGCTCGATGAGCTTGATAAGATCGGCGCCGATTTCAGGGGCGACCCCTCAGGGGCACTGCTCGAAGTGCTCGACCCCGAGCAAAATGCCTCCTTTACCGACCATTATCTCGACCAGCCATTCGACCTTTCCCGCGTAATGTTCATCGGCACTGCAAATTATACCGAACCAATCCCCCCGGCACTCAATGACAGGATGGAAATTATCGAACTGCCCGGCTACACGGAGTTGGAGAAACTCAAAATCGCCAAAAAGTATCTTGTCCCCCGACAACTGGCAGAGCACGGCCTGGACAAAACCCGGCTCACCGTAAAGGATGACGCACTGCTGGCGATAATCGCCTCATACACCCGCGAGGCAGGTGTAAGAAATCTCGAAAGAAACATCGCCGCCCTCTGCAGGGCCGTCGCCACCGAAATCGCAAAAAAAACAAAGCGACGTGCAACCATCGGCAAAAGCCACCTGGCCAAAATTCTCGGCCCAACAAGGTTCGAATCCGAATTGGCCCTACGAACTGCAATCCCTGGAGTCGCAACTGCACTGGCATATACACCGGTCGGCGGCGAACTGCTTTTTATTGAGTCGGCCTCAATGCCAGGTAAGGGCGAGCTTCAACTGACAGGTCAAATCGGTGACGTTATGAAGGAAAGCGCCGAGGCAGCCTTTACAATCGTCAAGGCAAACGCAAAAAAACTCGGAATCAATCCCGCGGTGTTCAAAAAAAACGACTTCCACATTCACGTTCCCGCAGGCGCCGTTCCCAAGGATGGCCCAAGCGCAGGAGTCGCCATATTCACCTCCCTCGTTAGTCTGCTTCTGGCCAGGCCAACCAATCCGCTGGTCGCTATGACCGGTGAGATTACCCTGCGGGGCCTTGTTCTGCCGATAGGGGGGTTAAAGGAAAAAATCCTCGCCGCAAAGCAGTCTGGAATAAAAACCGTCATTCTGCCTGCAAGAAACAAAAAAGACATGGTTGATGTCCCCGCAGAAGCAAAGAAAGACCTCGATTTCCAATTCGTAAAAACCGCCCGCGAAGCCCTGAAAATCGCCCTGAATACCGAGTAAGCTTTATTGGCAACGAAAGCCGTGGCTGTTTTTTACTTGTTTTTGCAACACAGGGTAATATTGTAGTCAGATGAGGATATCCCGTTAGAAGCAAGAGGAAAATTGGCTCTTACACAGTTCAAAGCCGAGCTTGAACGGGTTTTGAGCATTCAGTTAATCAAGCTGAAGCTGTTCGGCTCGAAGGCTCGCGGTGATGACCTGCCTGATTTCGATATGGACGCGCTGGTTATTGTAGCATCCGATGATTGGCACACTCGTGATACAGTCTATGATATTGCTACGGATATATTGCTGCAAACGGACCTCTGCATATCACCGAAGGTTATCAGCAAAGGCAAATTTGACCGGCTTTGCAAAGAAGACACCACTTTTGTACACAACATCAGCAAGGATGCAATTACAGTATGAACGAGTTATCGCAAAAAGAGCTAAGTCGTGCCCAAAAAACCCTTCTTGCTGCAAAAACTCTTTTAGAAAATCGACTTTCCTGTATTGGCCATCATTTGCGTTCGTAATTAAATCTCTTTCATCACTGGTCTGCCACTATCTCAACTTCCAATCGGAAAATCTTATTGTCGTGCCCCACGAGCGTGTGAAATGTTGTTGGTGTATCGAAAACAAATTTACTACCAAGGTAAGATACTAACTTACCTGCAAGGTAATACCTTAACCTGTTATCAAACCGGCTCTGCATAGGGCCAGAAATCAAACTATCATATTTCTTGCCTTCGACGCCATCGACGACAATTATCCATTCTTCGCCATTGGACGCCCAATATACATACCTTTTGCTATCCGGGCTGAAAGCCAAATTTGCTACAACGTCATATTCTCTCTCTTTATAGTCATTCACAACAACAAGTAATTTTCCTGATGCCTTATCCAATTTCTTTAACCCCTTAGCATTCGGAAACTTTGTTGGTCTGTTCTCGATTCTTGGAAATCCCCACGGATCTTTTCCAATAACTTCCGGCATATTTCTAGTTTCATAGTCATCTTCTTCCAACGTCACGTGTTTACGTCCTACATTTGCACAAAAAGCAACACATTTACTATCTGGGCTAAAGATCAAAAGATGTGCACCGTCATATTTTCTTTGCTCAACACCATCCATGACAAGGAAGCCTTTTTCATCTCGACTTGCCAGATATGCAAAATGCCTGCTATCCGGGCTGAAGGCTAAATCCATAATTCCGTCACATACTTTTTGTTCAATTCTATCTACCACGACCAACCATTTCTTACCATGCTTTGCAGCATATGCTGTTCTTTTACTGTCAGAGCTGAATGTTAGTGCATTTACAGCATCATAGCCGGTTCCTATCTCGCCACCTATAATCACATAATGTTTGTTATTCTCCATCGCTGGAAACATCACTCGCTTACTATCAGGGCTGAAAACTGCTTCTGAAATTCTGTCGAACTCATTACTTTCAGAGCCGTCAATAACCATTAGCCATTTCTGTCCTCGTTTTGCAGCGTATGCCAACCGCTTCCCATCGGGACTGAAGGTCGGGTCTCCCTTTCCAATATTGTCGTATGCTTTGCCTCCAATACCTCCAACAACCATCACCCACTTTCTACCTCTCACAGCTGAATAGATTACTTGTCCCGTAGGACTGAAAACCAAATCACCTATATGTGGATATACCCCGAAAGCATTTCCCTCTATACCATCCACTACAGTCGTCCACATTTTGCCAATTTTTGCTGTGTACGCAGTTCGTTTACTATCGGGACTAAATGTTAGTTCATCGACATTATCGTATTCCTTTTGCTCCATGCCATCAATGACAACTAAATTCTTTTTGTCTCGTCTAGCTTTATACATATATCTCTGACTATCGGGACTAAACAAAAAGCCTTCGTTTTGTAACATCGGATCTAACCAAAGCGAGTCGTCGTATTTTTTACCCTCTACGCCGTCTACTACGAACATCACTTTTTTGCCGTTTCTGTCTCTATCTAAAATCGCTACTCGTTTTCTGTTATCACTAACCACAATGTTTTCAATGTTTTGCGGTGATTCCCCTAAAGGGATCTCTCGAATAACCAAATCGATATTAGACCCAAAAAAGTGAAAATAAAGAAAAGAAACCAAACCGGCAACAGCAATAATAAATCCCATAGCAACGATAACTTTTGGTCGCTTTTTATTAGGCGCCATTTCTGGCTTACGAAACTTTTTGTCACATTTTGTGCAGACAGTCCTACCCTTAAAAATATAGGCCTGCTCCGACCGCGGCATTTCCTTCCCACAATTCGCACACACCTCAACATCGCCTGACACCATATTTTCACATCCTTTCTAAGCAAAAGCTTACTCCCCTCGTGCTCTCCCGTCAATCGCTATCTCCGTCTTTCTTGCCTAACTTGGACAGCAGCAACGGCTTACCCTCATCGTGTCTTTTGACCTCTATCGCGGCTATAACAACAACACCTATCACCGTTACCACGCCCACCAGAATCAACAGAACCATCCCAAAGTGACTGCTCATATTATGTCACTCCTTCATACGCTCTATTGCACTTACCACCTTCACCACATCGGCCATTTCCGCAACGTCGTGGACGCGAGCTATTGCAACCCCCGCTGCTGCGCATAACGCTACTGTTGCCGCCGTACCGAATATCCGGTCGCCGGGGTTCTCTTTGCCGGTGATTTTCCCGATGAAGCTCTTTCTGCTCGTACCAACCAACACGCGGTAGCCGCTTGCGACGAACCGGTCAATGTGATGCAAAAGCATAAGATTATGCTCGACGGTTTTACCAAAACCGATACCGGGATCGATGAAAATCCTTTCCTTGAGTACTCCGTACCGCTCAGCCTTGGCCGCTCTATCCAACAGGAATTGCAGCACTTCACCAACAACGTCGTCATACCGCGGCTGCGCCTGCATCCGCGCCGGCGTCCCCTGCATATGCATCAAAACAACCGGAACCTCTTTCTCCGCCGCAAGCTCCGCCATACGCTCATCCGCCAAAGCCGTGATGTCGTTAATCATACTCGCACCAGCCGACAGTGCCGCCCGTGCAACAGCGACGTCATGCGTATCGATACTGACCGGCACATCCAACTTCTCGCAAAGAGCCTCTATCACCGGAACAGCCCGCTTTATCTGCTCATCAGCCGGCACCACCACAGAACCCGGACGTGTCGATTCGGCTCCCACATCGATTATTGCCGCCCCTTCAGCAGCCATCTGCAGTCCGTGCGCGACGGCTTTATCGCTCTGCAGAAACTCGCCTCCGTCACTGAACGAATCCGGCGTAACATTCAATATCCCCATCAAAATGCAACCGCCGGAAAAATCCAGCCGACCGCCCGGCCATTCAACCACAGCCTTTGTCATATCTGCTGCTCCTGCTCAACGACAAATCCAATCCCAGCCAGCTTATGAGCCAACGAACTGCTCGCATCTTTAACCACTGCACGCGTGTTCTGAAACTCCCGCCGCACCGCGTAGTTCTTTCTCAAGTCATCGAAGAACCTGCCTCGCTCATCTGCGGCCACCATTGCAATTTCTCTGGTGTTGAAATCATCCCTGTTGATGGCGTATACCTGCTGAACCGTCTGATGCAAAGTCTCCTGCTCGTCATCGCAGCGTTCATCTGTTTCAATCTGCTTAACCAGAGCTTCGGGCAGAAAATCCGCGGTGCTGTATTTCGCCTCCAGGCCAAAATGCCTGCAAACGGCCCTGTATATCATAATCATACCTGCGATCTTGCCGTCCAGCGAATAGCCGGCGATATGCGGCGTCGAAATATCGACCATCCGCAAAAGCTCCACATTGATATTCGGCTCATTCTCCCACACATCGATTATAGCACCGCCGAGATTTCCCGCAGCAATAGCTGCCTTCAATGCCGCCGTATCAACAACGGCCCCGCGAGAGCTATTCGCAAATACGCATCCGGTCTTCAGCGACCTGAAAAAACCTTCGTCTGCCAGGTGAAACGTTCTGTCAATCCCATCCAACATCAGCGGCGTGTGCAGCGTCACAAAATCGCACTCGAAAATCTCCTCTAAAGGCCTATACTTCGCATCACCGCTTTGTCTCTGCAGCGGCGGGTCATTCAATACAGGCCGCATACCAAGCGCCCTGAGTTTTTTCTCGACCCTGCTGCCGACGTTGCCTGCGCCCACAATACCCGCAGTCATACCGGAAAGCACAATCTTCTTCTTCCGTGCAGCACAAAGCAGTGCCGCTACCATGTACTCAGCCACCGAATTGGCATTGGAACCCGGAGCCGAAGCAAAACCAATACCCTCTGCCGAAAGATAATCCACATCCACGTGCTCAACACCTATCGTCGCAGTACCGACAAAGCGAACGCTGCTGCCGGCCAGCAGGTTGCGGTCAACTTTTGTTATGCTTCGTACAAGCAGGATATCAGCATTGCAGACCAACTGCCGCGTCATCTGCCTGCCCGAGACAACAACAACATCACCAATCGAACCGAAGCACTCTGCCACGTGCGGTATATTTACATCTGCAACAATCTTCAAAATTACCTCCATTTCATAACGTTTTTAGCGGGCATCTGGTCAAAATAATCCCGCCTATTCTAACTAAACCTTGACAAATTGCACGTCTTTTCGCAGTATACATGGTTTGGCGCATCAGCCGGCGAGCAGCCGGTTTCAAGTGACGCTGATTGGCTGCATAAATATCTTAAACACAAGGACACCTGACATGAAAAAAATCCTGATTGTTGGTGGAGTCGCAGGCGGTGCATCCGCTGCCGCAAGGCTCCGCCGTCTCGACGAAAAAGCCCAAATCATCATGTTCGAAATGGGCCAATACATCTCTTTTGCTAATTGCGGTCTGCCGTATTACACTTACCGCGAAACCTACGACAAGCTCATCCTTTCCCCGGGTGCCAAGCCGGTGGTACCGCCCATACCCGGAATCGACAACGACAGAATCTTTACCCTTCAAAACATCCCCGACACCGATGCCATATACGATTTTGTAACCACAAACAACCCTCAAAAAGCCGTTGTTGTCGGTGCCGGCTACATCGGTTTGGAAATGGCGGAAAATCTTGCTCACCGCGGCATCTCCGTTGCCATGACCGGCGTAACCGAACAGGCCCTTAAAGCAGCTAACATTGACTTCGAAAAACTCTACATTCACCCAGGAAGCCACGCTTGGTATTATCCCGGTGCAGAGGACTTGCACATCAAGCTTCTCTTCACACGTCCGAAAGGCAAAATCCTCAGCGCTCAGATTGTCGGTGCCGCCGGCGTCGATAAGAGAATCGACGTATTCGCAACCGCCATTCGCGCAGGCATGACCGTCTTTGACCTGCAGGAGTTTGAACTTGCTTATGCTCCACCATACGGAAATGCAAAAGACCCTGTCAATATAGCCGGTTACGCTGCCGCCAATATCCTCGACGGTACAGTCGACATTAAGCATTTAGACCAGCTCAGCGATGACGACTTTATCCTCGACGTGCGAACAGCCCGCGAAGTTGCCGCCGGCACGTTGCCCCGAGCGGTGCATATATATGTGGATGAACTGCGCGACAGGCTCGAAGAACTGCCCACAGACAAAACCATCTGCGCATATTGTGCTGAAGGCCTGCGAAGCTATATTGCCTGCAGAATCCTCACACAGAAAGGCTTCAATGCAAAGAGCGTCCCAGGCGGAATTGTTACGTACCGCACGCTCTCCGGCGAATCCAAATAGAACGCCCACCGCTGCTGCTATAACCGGAAGCCGGCAATCCTGGCCCCGCAATCGGGACATGCGCCGTCGCTCACATAATTGCCTGCAACCCGATACCCCATACGCTCGATAAGCAGCCTGCCGCAGTTGTAGCAGAACGTACTCTCCGACTTCACCCCCGGCACATTACCAAGGTACACATAACGAAGCCCTGCCTCTCGCCCAATATCATAAGCCCGTTCCAGAACCTTCAGCGCTGTAGCCTGCGAATCCCTGTGCTTATACTGTGGATAAAATCGGCTGATATGCCACGGAACATCCACACCTGCCTCATTTGCGATAAACTCAGCGATACTCTTCAATTCCTCCGTTGAATCATTCTCTCCCGGAACAACCAGCGTCGTCAATTCCAGCCAGATATCGGTTTCCTTGGCTATATACCGTATCGTATCGAGAACCGGCCCTAATCTCGCCTTGCAAAGTCGCCTGTAGTAATCCTCGCTGAACGCCTTTAGGTCGACATTTATCCCGTCAAGCCAGTCCCGCGCAAAATCAATCGCCTCGGTTGTCATGTACCCGTTGCTAACAAACACATTCGCAAGTCCCTGTTCCTTCGCCAAATGCCCGCAGTCCGCGCACAACTCCATGAAAATCGTTGGCTCGGTATAAGTGTACGCTATACTGCTGCACCCCGAATCGACTGCCGCGCTCACCAACTGCTCAGGACTTATCGCCTCCCCGTCGATACCACCGCCCTCGATGGCCGCCTGGCTTATCTGCCAGTTCTGGCAGAACTCGCATCGAAAATTACACCCCATCGTCGCAATCGAAAAACTACTCGTGCCCGGCTGAAAATGAAACAACGGCTTTTTCTCTATCGGATCCGGATTAGCGCAGCAGACCTTGTAGTAGTTCAGGCTATAGAGCACCCCCTCGATATTCTTACGAACCGCGCATATACCTGACTTGCCGTCGTCAATCAGGCACCGCCAACTGCACAGCCTGCAGCGGACTTTCCTGTCCGGCGCCGCCTCGAATAGAACCGCACGCTTAAAATTAACTTCCGGCTTTCCCATCGAAAGACAATTGTACAATTCATTCCGCAGAATTCAACTCGATGCATAAAATTTTCCCCCGCCAATAACCATATATCACCACTCCGCCCGCCGTTCGGAACTTCGAATCCGTCCCTGGATTTTCACCGCTGCCCCGGCCCCCGTCAGTCCGTCATTGCCCGGGTGTAAACTCCTCATTCTCTGCTGCTTTATGATCGAGCCGTTCACTTATGTCTTCATCCCGCTGCATATCATACAGAACCAATTTGCACTTGTGACAATAGTCAACCTTTATAAGCCCGAACATAACCTTATCCATCTCACAACCGCAGTTAGTACACTTCATCCTGCAATCTCCATAGTTTTTCCCCTACATCCTAAAACAGCGACCGCAAAAAGAAGGCTCTCAACAACACCCACCTGAACGCCGCTATTCTGTTAGCCAGTCCGAACAAACAGACCCAACGACAAATGGTTTTATACCTCCTGTTAGAACGCCTGTCAATCTCTAATTTTCCTCCATCGCCGAAATTATACCCTTTTCTGTGTGTTTCCCCTTGCCGGCCTCCAAAAGGCGTTCTTACGGCACAAAATTCCCTGATAATTTGCCAAAAACTCTCCATTACACCCTCCAAAACTAACTTCTTCCTGTAAAATCCTGCGCCAACTGACCCCAATTCGCCTAAACACCGTACGCCAAGGCCAGCACCTTAACCGGATGGCTCACCTCGCAGCCGCTTACCTGCCTTATCTGCATCGCGCAGGCACTGCACTCGGTCAACACGTGACAGTCCTGTAACGATTGCAGCTTCTCCGCCAAACGCCGCCCAATCTTTTCCGACAACTCGTAGTTCTTCTTCTGCATCCCGAAAGTACCGGCAAGTCCGCAGCAGCCGCTCGCCAAATCCACCACCGAAGCACCGCACATCCGCTCCAGCAGTTCCGTGCTCGCCCCAGCGACACCGCTTGCGTACAAATGACACGGACAATGGTAAACAAACGCTTCCGACACTTTCTTTGAAGGCCTTTTCAACTTGCCGTCCTTGTACAAACCAAGCAGATAACTCATCAGTTCCTGCGTATTTGCCGAGACAAGCTCCGCCTCTGCACCACCAACAAAATGCCGCAACTCCTCCACCAGGCAAAGGGCCGCACTCGGCTCACTGCAAACGATTTTGTAACCGGCACCAACCGCCTTGGCCAAGTGCTTGACGCTGTACCGCAGCTCACGACGCGCTGTTCTCACATCGCCGTAACAGATTGCAGGCAGCGGGCTTGGACGCTGCTTCGGCAGGATAACCTCAATATTATTTTCCCGCAGAACGTCGACCACCGCGAAACCAAGCTCGTGGTCGTTATAATTGGCGTAAGTATCGACAAAGTACGCCACCCTGTCCACTGGTTCCTTTATCGCCCCTGACGCCGCTAAGTATTTTCGCCCTGCACGCAAAAACGAACCACCCGCGAATGTTATAGCATCTCTGCGACTGTCAAAACCAACTGCTTTCTCTAACAGCCACTTCATCAGACTCGTCTTTGCCACGATATTAGAGATAGGCCCAAACATGCTGCCGACCATGCTCAGATACCGGTTTCGGCTCAGAAAAACCTCACTCAAACGCAGACCCTTACGCCGAACGTATTCCGCACGTGCTGCCGATACAAGCTTTGAAACGTCCACCCCCGCCGGGCATTCGACAGAGCACGCCTTGCAGTTCACACACAAATCCAGAAACTTCCGGAACTCCGCGGATTCGAACTGCCTATCATCCATTTGTCCAGTTGCCCAAAAACGAAGCACGTTCACCTTTGCACGTGAACTCCCTAATTCTTCGCCCATCGCCCGAAAAACAGGACACATCCGAGCCTGCTGCTCTGTGCTAAGACAAACCCCGCACCCGCTGCATTGTTCTAACTCCAGCAGCAGCTCATCTTTTCCGAATTCCAACTCCGACTTCAATCTTTCGGCGATTATCTCATTCTCCGCCCGCAGGTGCCTGGTCATTACTTCGGCATCATCGTTGATTATCTTACCCGGATTCAAAACACCCCTGGCATCGAATATACGCTTTATCCCACACAGCAGCTCGTAAAACTCCTCTCCATACTGACGCCTGACAAAAGCCGCACGCACCAGGCCGTCCGCGTGCTCACCGCTTATCGTTCCGCCCAGAGACCACGCAAGAGAAAAAACGTCATTTGCAATCGAACGCATCTTCTGCACCTGCTCCGGCTTGCCCAAATCAAGGTAAGGCCGAATATGCAGTTCACCGTCGCCGGCGTGACCGTAAAACGACATCGAAATATCGTATCGCTTGGCAATCGACTCCAGACCGCTGATATAGTCGCCGAGTTTTTCCCTGTTCACCGATACATCTTCGATAAACGGTACCGGATGCTTCCTACCCTTATTCCGCCCAAGTAGCGGAACCGCGTCCTTGCGGGATTTCCATAGCCGACGCTGCTCGACTTCATCGAAAAACACCCGCCGACCGCTCGCCAACGAACCAACCGCCGAATCCGTAACTGCAATTTTCTCCTTAACCTCCTCCTGCGTCCGCCCCGTATGCTCAACCAGCAAAGTTGCCTCCGCCGAACCCGCAAGAATGTCACGATATTGTGACATCGCCGAACGCGCCATGGCAATCAGCTTCTTATCCATCATTTCACACGCGGTAGCGCCGGTCTCAACTATCATCATAACTGCCTTAGCCGCATCGCTCAGCGAATCGAACTCCAATTGAATCAGGCCTTTGCTCGCCGGAACCGCCACCGTCCGAAGCGTCAGCCGCGTGAAAATCCCCAACGTCCCTTCCGAACCAGCCAACAGACGAGCCATATCGATACGCCCATCGTGGCAAATTCCGCTAATCATATACCCGCTCCGATTACGTTTCGTTTCGGGCAGCGCAGCCGAAATCACCCCATCCTTATCAGCCAGTAACCCGTAACAGGCCTTCGCAATCGAAGCACCCGCAGAATCCCCCGAACCATCAATCACAAAATCATTCCCGAATTTTGCTATACTGCCGTCGGCCAACACAACATCCACCGACTCGACATAATCCCCGATATATCCGTACTCCAGCGAATGCGCACCGGTGGCGTTATTAGCCACACACCCCGCAACCGTTGCACGGTTACTCGTTGATGGATCCGGCCCTATCTTTCTGCCAAACTCGGACAACCGCGAATTCACACTGTCCAGCACAACACCGGGTTCACACGTCACCAACTTGCCGTCATCAGCGACGCTCAAAATCCTGTTCATATGTCGTGTCATGTCCAGCACTATCCCACTGCACAGCGACTCGCCGGCCACCCCGCTGCCCGCACCTCGCCCCACAACCGATATCCCGCATTCCGACGCATACTGAACCACCGCCGCCACATCCTCGACGTCACGCGGCGCAGCAACGCAGCATGGAACTATACTGTAAATGCTTGCATCCGTACTGTAAGCCGCCCTGTGCAGAATATCCGCAAAAACCTCGCCCGAGATTATACCTCGTAAATCCGATGCCGTTTTCTCCACCACCTCGTTCATCGCCGTGGCTATTCCTCAAAATCCTGGGGCAGAAACTGAGACGGAACAACCTCACCGCTCGCCCGAAACACCGCAAGATCATCTTCACTAACCTCGCCTTTGATAAACTGCTGAACTATCGGATGAGGATGATTCCGAATATGTCCCGAGTCGCCGTCGGCAATTATCTTGCCGTGATGCAGCATAATAATCCGGTCCGCTATCTTGTACGCGCTCTTCATATCGTGCGTAACGACTACCGTCGTCGTGTGCATTTCTCGCTGAAGCTTCAGCACCAACTCATTGATAATATCCGACCGTATCGGGTCAAGCCCGGTAGTCGGCTCATCATAAAGAATCACCTCCGGATTCAACGCAATCGCACGAGCAAGCGCAACTCGCTTTTGCTGACCACCCGACAGATTCGAAGGGTAAAAATTCTGAAATCCATCCATACCAACCATCGCCAGCTTCGACTTCACCGTTTCCTGAAGAGCACGGGCGTCCCGAATATTCGCATGCTGAACTATCGGAAACATTATATTTTCTGCAACGCTCAAACTGTCGAACAACGCACCACCCTGAAACAAAAAACCGTACCGCGTGCGTATCGAGTACAACTGCTCCTCTGCAAGATTGTCTATCCGTTGATCTCTAAAGTAAACCTCCCCCGAAGTTGGACGAAGCAGAACTATCAGGTGCTTCACAAGGACAGTCTTGCCGCAGCCGCTCGGCCCGATGATAACCGTCGTCTTACCCTTTTCGATTCCAAGTGAAACATTATCCAGTACCATGTTGCTGCCGAATTTCTTGCTGATATTACGAAGCGTCAGCAGGATGGCACTCTCGCTCGAGACTGCTGACGCTATCTCACTTTTACTATCCACTATTGTACTCGCTTCCAACAAAAAATCCCCTCTCACAATCAAACCAGGCTCTTTATGGGCCAGAATATACTATAAATCGATTTCGACATCACTGCTATGGCAAAATCTAATACCAGTATCGAAATAAAACTTGCAACGAACGCTTCCGTACATGCCTCGCCAACACCCTGCGCACCTTCCTTGCATGTAAAACCCTTGTAGCAACTGATTACCGCAATTGCTGAACCAAAGAAAAACCCCTTCAATACACCTATCCCAATATCCCACATCTCGACACCGTTCGCGCTGAAGTTCCAGTAGGCCCAGTCATTGATGCCGAACTGAAGAACGCTAACGAAATAACCGCCCAGAACACCAAGAAAATCCGCATAAATTATCAGAAGCGGTGTTAGCAGCAGGCACGCAACTATCCGCGGCGTAACAAGGTACGCCACCGGATCGGTACCCATACTCCGAACTGCATCAATCTGCTCGGTCACGTTCATCGTACCAAGCTCTGCCGTCAGCGCCCCACCTATGCGCCCCGCAAGCATCACAGCCGCAAGAACAGGCCCAAGTTCCTTCACTACAGACATATTAATCAAAATACCAAGATGCTCCTCAAGCCCCATGCCGGCCAACTGCCCGTATGCCTGTACAGCTAACGTCATACCAACAAATGCCCCTGTAATCATTATCACCGGCACGCTCTTAACACCGATAATATTCATCTGAGTCCACACAAGAGGATACGTTTTGCTGTGTGCAAGACTCTTCAGCGACGTCAGAAACGCCCGCCAGGCAAACCGCCCAAACTCGCCAATACTACCAATGTCCTGTATTGCCCTGACTCCAACAGTCTCAAACATCGCTTTGCACCCCAAAACCGCTACAGACGCCACGTATCGCAAACGGCCAAATGTCGCCGCTCTACACGGAACCAGTCCTACGTGGCCGGTCTACAGCCTTGTTACCTTGAAAATCGGCATTTATCACCTCAACATTTAGTTCCTCTTGCATCATACCCGTCTGCCGTCCTCGCCCCGCAGCGCCCAAATAGCCCCTCAGTTCTCTTCTTCATCCTTTTCATCTCGCTTGCTCGGAACATAGTAAAGGATTTTTCCCACAAACTCATACATGCCGCATTCCCAAACCAACACCTACACTTGTAATGTGCTTGGGTGAGGTTTGGCTTCAGAATCTATTTCTGGTTCTTTCTGCGTTGGTAGCTTTTTTCAGGATTCTTTTCTCTCTGGAACTGAGGCTGTGTATTCCTGATTGATGGATTTTTTCGAGAATTCGGTCAAGCTCAATCTGGAGCTCCTGTTCGGTTTGTAGCTTCTTCTGCCATGGACCTTTTAGTGATCCTTGTTTCAGTTTTTGACGCCGGGGTTCTGAGAATACATATAGTGCTCCTGCGGCCATCCCAGCCAGGTGGGCGGCGTTACCTCCGGCATTGTTTCCCTTTGTAATGACCATGACCAGGAATATGAAGGTGAAAATGGCGGTAGCTACTCTTATTGGTACCGGAAAGAATACTATGAATACGACGAACTGTGGGAATAGTATTGCACATGCGGCGAGCAGCCCGAGGATTGCACCTGATGCTCCGATCATCGGCAGAGGTGGGAGAAATTTTACTGCAACGAGCAGCAGGTAGAAGAGTCCTCCTGCGACTCCGCACGATAGATAGAAGATGAGGAATTTTTTCCCGGCCCAGAGTCTTTCAAGTGATGGTCCTAAGAAATAAAGTGCGAGCATGTTAAAAATTATGTGCCAGAGTCCGCCGTGAAGGAACTGGTATGTTATGAGCCTCCATGGCTGGAGTGCTCGAAAGGGCGTGGATGGGTCGATTGAGAATATCGAATATATGATGTCGCCCAGTGGCTTGAAGATGATGCAAACGAGGAATACGGTGATGTTGATGGTCAGCAGTAGCTTTACCATTGGTGTTAGCTGTGGGAAGGTCATACGCATCTGCGGTGCGTGATGAAAACCCTGTCTATAGCTGTCCCTGGTATAGTCTCTGTCGTACAGGCCCATGATTTCACTCGGTAATATCAGGTATATGCGTACGTTAATACTATCGACCAATATTGGTCTGATGTATAATATCCTAAAACTTTGGCGAATGTGCAAATGAAAAACGAAACGGACGGTTTCGAATACCTGCGACGTGAGCTTGCCGAGTTAGCCGAGGCGAACCTGCTGCGTGAACTGGTTTGTATTGATTCTGCGCAGGGTACTAAGGTGGTTCTGGGCGGTGAGCAGAAGGTGGTATTTTGCAGCAATGACTATCTTGGCCTTGCCAATCATCCGGCGGTCGTGTCTGCGGTTTCACAGGCGATAACGCAGTACGGCCACGGCACGGGGGCCTCCCGGCTTGTGAGCGGTACGATGCGGCCGCATGTGGAGTTAGAGGGTGAATTGGCGAACCTTTTTGGCAAGGAACAAGCGTTGGTCTTCCCGTGTGGGTGGATGGCGAACGAGGCTGTTATCAGGACCATTCCTAAGCAGGGCGATGTTGTCTTGTTGGATAAGCTGGACCACGCATCGATTATTGACGCCGCCAGGAGCAGCCAGGCGGAGTTTCGAACCTACCGCAGGGGAGATTTGGGCCGGTTGGAGAAGCTTTTGGCCCGTGATACTTGGGTACGTAAGTTTATTGTCACTGAGAGTATTTTTTCGATGGATGGCGACGCAGCGGATTTGGCCGCCCTGGTGGAGTTGAAAAAGAAGTACAGTGCGTATTTGATTGTCGATGAGGCTCATGCTTTGGGCTGTTTTGGCTGGCGAGGTGCTGGGCTGGCAGAGGAATTGGGTTTGTTGGATGATGTTGATATCGTCGTTGCGACTTTGAGCAAGGCTTTGGGCAGCGGCGGGGGGGTAGTGGCGTCGAAGAAGGTTGTTGTTGATATGTTGATTAACCGCGCTCGAAGTTTCATATATACGACGGCATGCACTGTATCCAATTGTGCCGCGGCCTTGGCTGCTCTGCGGCTGTTTCAAAGTGACCCTGCCCGACGCCGCCGGGTTCGTGAGAATGCGGACTATCTTCGACACAGGCTGCGAGCCATGGGAATTGATACGGGGCGAAGCTGCAGCCAGATTATTCCGGTTATCATAGGCGGTTCCGACGAGGCCGTTGCCGTTTCACGTGGTTTGCTCTCCCGTGGTTTTTTGGCCCCTGCGATTCGTCCTCCTACGGTTGCAGTGGGCACGGCGAGACTTCGCCTTTCGGTGCAGAGTGAGCACGGCAAAGAGCAAATGGACGGATTTTGTGAGGCACTGGCCGATGTGTTTAGCGCCGATGTTTCCGGTTAGTAATGGAGTCTGGCCTGAAGGTGTCGGGAGGCATTTTCTGAAAGAGTATCACCAGGGCGACGCCGAAGATTACGAGATAGATTACGAGGTTCTGCGAGATGGTGCCTCCTTGGTAAAGGGCCCACCAGCCATGTTCGAATGGGTTGTCGTCCCTGACGCACTCAATCAGAAAACGTGTGATGCCGTAGAGAATGAACATGAGGCCGAACGTACAGCCGGGCTTTGCGAAGAGGCCGGGGAGTATTTTGTTTTCTTTCTGCGGTCTTCGCCTGACCAGATATAGTATCAAGCACAGCAGCAGCGCGTTTGCCGAGGAGTAAAGCTCCGTGGGATGGACGGGCAGGCTTCGTAATTTGTCGGTGTCTTTGAGGAACTGCTTCTGGTCATCGGTCAGTTCGTTATATGGCCTGAGAAACATCTCACCCTTGTCATTGGCCGTGAAGAAATCATCCGGAAGCTCGAAGTAGGCTTTGATGCGGTTTCTTTTGAGGTCCGGCTGAACCTGACTCTGATATGATAGTGAGGCGTATGGAAATCTTACTGCCCAGGGGAGGTTCGCCGGCTTTCCGAAGCAACAGCCGTTGAGGAAACATCCAATTCTTCCAAAGGCAAGGGCGACGAGCAGGCCTATGGCCAGGGTATCCAGGTATCTGCGTACCGGCAGTTTGTGGTATCTCAGAAATATGAAGATGACGGTGATAGATAGAACGACTCCTCCGAGCAGTTCAAGCCCTCCCTGCCATATCGCGAACATGGCTGACAGACGCCCCTGGAACTGGTCGAAGTGATGAATAACGTAGAAAATTCTCGCCCCGACGACTCCTGCAATTAGCGAGTATAGGGCGGCGTTGGTGATATACTGTGGGTCGGGGGTCATGTTTTTGCTTAGCCTTCTGATTATTGACACCGCGGCAATGAAACCGATGACCATCATCAGGCCGTAACTTTTCACGGTAAGGCTTGTGAACGGCAGGTGGAACAACTCTGGATGCATCCGTGCGGTATCTCGCAAAAACTATGTTTTTTTGTTATCGCTGGAGGTCTTTTCAATATTGTTGTTTTCGTCGAGCACGACGACCGTTGGTTTTACATTTTTAGCTTCCTCAGGGCTGTAGTATGCGAAGCTGAAGATAATGACAATATCGCCGGCACTAATCAGTTTCGCGGCGGCTCCCAGGACTATGATTTGTTTTGAACCCGCTTCGGCAGGCACAGCGTACGTTTCCAGCCTGGCGCCGTTGTTCAGGTCAGCCACGGTGACCGCTTCGTAGGGCAGGATGGCGGCTTTTTGCATGAGTTCGGCGTCGATGGCGATACTGCCGGGGTAATGGAGTTTTGTTTCCGTTACGCGTGCGCGATGTAATTTGCTTTTCAAGAGTTTTACTAACATAATCGACAACTCACAAACTTTTTGAGCCAATGTATTCAACCAGCAGCAGAGTGGTATTATAAGCTATTCTTTGGCGGCGTCCACAATGATATTGTCAATTAATCTTGCGCTGCCGAGTTTTGCGGCCAGAGCGATAAGCGCCTTTTTGTTTACAACATCGAGTGGTTGGAGTGTTGTGGCGTCAACTATGGCAATGTATTCAATTTGAATTGCCGGCGCCTGTCGCAGTACATGTGTCATTTCTGCGATGATTTCGACAGGGTTGTCGATACCTTGTTTAATCAGTTGTCGTGCTTTTTGGAGCGATTTGTATATTAGTTCGGCATCGGTTTTTTGCCGGTCTGTCAGGTATTGATTTCTGCTTGAGATTGCCAGGCCCGAGCGCTCGCGAACGGTTGGGCAGACAACGATTTTAACCGGGAAATTGAGGTCCTTAACCATTCGCTTGATGACGACGGCCTGTTGGGCGTCCTTTTGTCCGAAAAAAGCGACATCCGGCAGGACGATATTGAAGAGTTTTGCGCAGACAGTCGTTACGCCCCTGAAGTGCCCTGGCCGTGTCTTTCCACACAGCGGCAGGGTTAGCTTGTCGACGTTGACCCATGTGAGATTTTCGCAGCCGTACAGGTGCTCTGCTGTTGGTGCGAAAACAAGGTGTGCTCCGGTATTCCGGCTTATGTCGAGGTCTACTTCGAGCGGTCGGGGGTATTGCTGGAAGTCTTCTCCGGGGGCAAATTGTGTGGGATTTACGAAGATGGTGACGACGACGAAGTCGGTTTCTTTAACTGCTGCTTCGATGAGCGAAATGTGTCCTGCGTGAAGTGCTCCCATTGTTGGGACCAAGCCGATCCTTTTGTTTTGCCGGCGAGCTTCAGCCACCATTTTTCTGACGGATTCTATTGTTTCTACTACTTCCATGACTTTGCTGTGTAACTATTGACTTGGTTTGTAAGGTTTTTGACATCGTCGTTTCTTTTGGCGTCGAATTGCGACATGTCGAGTGTTATGACCGGTGATGATTTCCAGTTTTGAAAGAGGCGGCGATATTGGCAATCGAGCTGGTGAAGCAAATCCAGTTGGATGGTCTGCTCGTATGGTCGGTTTCTTTTTTTGATCCTTTCGAGGCAGTTAGTGGGTAAATCGTGCAGGTATATAACGACAACCGGGCCTATGACTTTCGCACTGAGTAATTGGAATATCTTTTCGTAAAGAATCAACTGGCGTTCGGTCAGCAGTTGTCGCGCGTAGATAAGCTCTTTTTCGAAGATGTAGTCCGAGACCGCAATTTTGCCGCTCTCCAGAACGCCCAAGCCAAGCTGCTCGAGTCTGCTCGTAAGAAAATAAAGCTGTGAATCGAGAGCCAGTTCGGTCTTCCCTGCGTACACATCTGGAAGGAATGGATTCTTGTCATAAGCCTCGAAAATCGGCTTGCACCCGAGTACTTCTGCTAGTTTTTCCGTAAGTGTTGTTTTTCCCACCCCGATATTTCCGGCAACGGCAACAAGTTGAGGGACATCCGGATTAAGAATGAAGTCGCCACCTCGCAGCCTTGCCGCGAGTTCGGTTATCCGCTCGTTCAGACGCGGGTGGATGAGTTTATCGTTGAGCGAGCAGACAGCATTTAGTACGAATGAACGCAGGTGCATCTGCGGGTGTGGTATGGTCAGGTCGGGCAGGTCTACTATCTGGTCTTCGTAGAGCAGCAGGTCAAGGTCGATGCTTCTTGATGCCCATTTTTGTTGCCTGTCTCTGCCTAAGGTCGTTTCAATGTCGTTCAGCTTCTTGAGAAGTGTTTCGGGGTCGAGGGTGGTGCTGATTTGAGCTACTGCGTTTAGGTAGTCAGGTTGCTCGCGTCGGCCAAGCGGTCTGGTTGCCACCGGGTCGGTTGCGGCGACCACTTGCAGTTCCGGTGTTTGCGTGATAATTTCCAGGGCGCTTCTTATGGACTTTTGCCTGTCACCGAGGTTACTGCCTAAACCGATATATGCTGTTTTGACTTTCTGCATTTGCAGCTTCTCGTATTAAATCGCGAGTTTTGCGAATCGTTCGATGGCTTTTTCGACGTTACTGGGAAGTCCAAAGGCGGTTAGTCTGAAGTACCCCTGTCCCGCAGGCCCGAAACCGGCTCCCGGTGTGCCGACTAAGTGCGCCTTATTCAGGAGTAAGTCAAAGAACTGCCATGAATCCAGCCCTTTGGGCGTCTTCATCCAGATGTACGGCGCGTTCTTGCCTCCATAGACCTGGTATCCGAGTTTTCTTAGAGATCGGCATATCAGTTCTGCGTTCTGCATGTAGATGTCTATCGTTTTTCGTATTTGTTCTTTGCCTTGTGTGGTGTAGACAGCGGCAGCGGCGGCTTGCGTAACGTATGAGACGCCGTTGAATTTCGTGCACTGCCTTCTTCTCCAGAGCCGATTCAATTCTACCGGGGTGCCGTCCTTTCTGTAGGCCTTTAGCTGTTTCGGCACTACGGCGAAGGCGCATCGCAGACCTGTAAATCCTGCGGTTTTTGAGTAACTTCTAAACTCGATGGCGACGTCTTTTGCCCCATCGATTTCGTAAATGGAGTGGCAGACGTCGGCGTTCTGGATGAATGCTTCGTATGCCGCGTCGAACAGTATGACGGCCTTATTCTCACCTGCGAAATCGACCCATTGTTTTAGCTGCTCTGCTGTCGCCACGGCTCCCGTTGGGTTGTTGGGGAAACAGAGATATATCAAGTCTACCGGTTGCTCGGGCAGGGCGGGAACGAAATTATTTTCAGCGGTGCAGGGCATGTAGACGATTTTTTGGTATTGTCCGTTTTCTCCGGCGGCTCCCGTTCTCCCCGCCATGACGTTCGTATCGACATAGACGGGATAGACGGGGTCTGTTACGGCGACGACTACGTCGAGGCCGAACACTTCCTGCATGTTCCCGATGTCGCACTTTGCGCCGTCGCTGACAAAGATTTCGTCGATATCGAGACTGACACCCCGCGACTCGAAATCATTTTGCAGAATGGCGTTTCGGAGGAATTCATAGCCTACGCCGGAATCATCGTAACCGCGGAAGGTCTCCTGTTCAGCCATTTCATCGACTGCTTTGTGCATTGCTTCAATGACAGCCGGCGCCAGCGGCTGAGTAACGTCACCGATTCCGAGGCTGATGATGTCAGCTTTCGGGTTCTTTGCTCGGAATTGGCGGACGCGCTTCCCGATTTCGGGGAATAGATATCCCGCCTGGAGTTTTAAGAAGTTTTCGTTGACTGTAATCATGTTTCGCCGTTCCTTTGTTCGAAGCTACTACTGCAACAGGTTCTGCCGACCGGAGCAATTCTATTAGCTTGGGCACGCTCCGTCAATGCTTTGGCCGCGCATATCCACAATCGGGCATCGGGAAAAGCCTCTTCTTAATCGATGGGCTTATCAACTGGAGACACCGCTTCTCGTTTTTCCGGCCCTTACGAGAAATTAAGGGTGTACGTTGCTTTTTCTTGGTCTCCCCAAGAATCTTGACATTTAGCTTACGGTGGACTAAACTGCTATTCAAGAAGCGTTGCGTATTATTATGTAATGTTGAAAGAAACTAATCTGCAGGGAACATGGGGTTCACGAATGAACGGACCGTGCGATGTACCACAACCTATTCCATACCAAGGCAGCAAACGCCAACTTGCCCCGAGCATTCTGCCGCACTTCCCTAAGGACGCTTCACGCATTGTTGAACCATTTGCTGGTTCTGCCGCTATTACCATTGCAGCGGCTTCGCGGAGATTAGCTGGAAAGTTTTGGATAAATGACGCACATAAGCCATTGATGGACCTCTGGCGCGAAATTATTGAGAATCCGGATGGGATTTCGCAGGCTTATTCCAGACTCTGGAACGCTCAACTCGGAAACGAACGAGATTTCTTCGACCAGGTGAGAACTCATTTCAACCAATCTCACCAACCAGCAGACTTTCTTTACTTGCTTGCTCGATCCGTAAAGGCAGCCATTCGCTACAACTCAAATGGTGAATTCAACAATACTCCCGACAACCGCCGGAAGGGCGCACGGCCTGCGGAAATGCGTCGGCGTATCGTCCACGCTTCATATCTTCTCCAAGGCCGTACAAAGATTACCAGTTGGGATTACAAAGAGGTCCTCAGTAAATGCAGGGTTAATGATTTGGTTTATATGGACCCACCCTACCAAGGTGTATGCGGCAATCGCGATCAAAGGTATCTACCCAAAATTGAACATGATGAGTTTTGTGTAGAACTCGAAAAATTAAATAAGCGAAACATTTGTTATGTTATTTCATACGATGGCCGCACTGGAAACAAAACATATGGGCAACCAATACCCGATTCTCTTGAATTGACTCACATAGAGTTGAGGGCAGGCCGTTCCACGCAGGCAACATTGCTTGGCCGATCAGACATAACATACGAATCACTTTACCTCTCTCCAAATCTCTCACCTGTAGAAATCCTGTATCGAGAAGCACAAATGTCTCTTTGGTAGAGAGTATCTCATGGCAAAGAAAAACAAAACAACCAAGGCGTCAGAATTACCGGACGATTTTCTTCAGAAAGTGAAATCTGTAACCGCCAAAAGAGCCAAAACAGTCATCGACCACATCCTGGAACACGGTTTCGTTACAACCGAAGAGTTGAGTGAGTTGTACGGTTACGATCATGCTCCTCGTGCCGCGCGCGATGTGCGAGAACTGGGTATTCCCTTGGAAACATACCGTGTTGCAGGAAAAAACGGACGGAAAATCGCTGCGTATTGCTTTGGCGAGCCTTTGAAAGTATGTATGGTAGACTTGGTGGTCGGAAGGCTTGGCCAAAACAATTCAAGAGTCAATTGGTTTCTGCAAACGGCAAAAGATGTGCAGTTTGCTTCACCCCTTATGAAAAACGCTATCTTCAGATTGACCATCGCACGCCGTACGAAGTTGGAGGCGATCCAGCAGGCGAGATGGATATCGCCGACTACATGCTTTTGTGCGGTCCCTGCAATCGCGCCAAATCTTGGTCATGTGAACATTGCAGGAACTGGAAGACCGACCATTTAATAGATGTATGCAAAACGTGCTATTGGGCAAACCCCGAGGATTACATGTATGTTGCGTTGAGACTAATTCGTCGACTCGATGTAGCGTGGACCGAAGATGAGGTTCCAGAGTATGAACGACTCGTTAAACTTTCGAACTCTGCCGAAAAAGACTTACCTGATTTTGTCAAAGAATGCTTGCAACGAGTTTCCGAACAAGGATTTTGATGGGTCATGAACTTTTTTCGATCCTTCAGTCTCGTCTCTCTCTCAACCTCCAAAAACCTCGAAGCCCTTTTCATAAGAACCTCGCCCCAGACGCAGGCGTACTTATTGTGTAATGCTTCAGTCGGAATTGGGGCGGGCTGCGTAACGCAGTAATTGAGCCAAAGACCCGTTCAGGGGAAAAAATCAATCAAAAGTGAAGGTCGCCCCTATTATAGAAGGGCGCCTTTTTTCTAAGCACCCAAGAGACGAGTATCAAGACTATGATAACAACCGAAGCAATCAATTGTCACAACACAACAGCAAATATCCTCCATAAAACACCGCCGTCTCTCGGACGGCCTCAACCCAATAATCAATCATCAATAATCCCTAATCAATCAAATGCCCAAACCACCTATATCGCCCAGCTTGCCCACGAGCTACGACGTTTTTATGCAAAACAAACCCAATTTGCCAATAGCCAAAATCAACGTAACTGCTTATTGACAAAAGGATTATATAAATATATGCCTTCCAGGTCCGTGAAAAAACAAACCCAACTTCAATTCCCGCCCGGTGGCAGCGTCTGTCCGCTGCTCAGGCGATGGTATTGCCTACTTCCCCGTTTCGAATTTGGTGCTTCGTGCTTCCACCCAATTTATGCAAAACAAACCCAATTTCCAAAAACCAGAAATGAACCTAACCCCCTATTGCAAAAGGGCTTATGGAGACTTTCACGTTTGCAGCCCGCGAAAAAACAAACCCAAAACAAACCCAATTTCCAGCCCACCGCTTTTTTTCTTTATTCTGTAGCCGTCGCGATTATACTACACGCGGAGGTGGAGACAGGTTTTGTCCGTTTGAACCAAGGGGGCATAATGAGAAGACAGACACGCAGAGGGTTTCTCAGAAGCGTTTGTGCAGGAGCACTTGGCGGGGGCATGTTGCCTCTTATGGATGGGTGTTTGGCAGCGAGGTCAGAGAAGGTGAAGCAAAGGCCGAACGTTTTGTTTTTGTTTACGGACGACCAGCGCTTCGACACAATCGGTGCGCTGGGGAACCGGCAGGTAATAACGCCGCACATGGATGCTCTTGTCAGGATGGGTACGACGTTTACGAGGACGTATATTATGGGTTCAATGACCGGTGCTGTTTGTAAGCCGAGCAGGGCGATGCTGCTTTCGGGGCAGAATCTCTTCGACCTGGTGGACAATGGCAGTACGATACCACAGAAAGAAGTGATGCTTCCTGAACTGTTTCGAAAGTGCGGTTATGTGACGTTTGGCACGGGTAAGTGGCACAACGGCGGCGAAGCATACCGAAGGTGTTTCAACCGCGGGGGCAACATATTCTTCGGGGGGATGTGTGATCATTATAAGGTTCCTGTTAATGATTTCGACCCGATGGGAAACTACACGAAGGGCTCGAGATATTATCACAAGGGTAAGCATTCGAGCGAGCTTTTTAGTGACGCGGCGGTGGATTTTCTGAAAAGATATGACGGTAAAAAGCCGTTTTTTATGTATCTTTCCTACACGGCACCGCACGACCCGCGGACAGCACCGAAGAAATACAGCGACATGTATGACGCGGCGAAAATAACCCTGCCGAACAACTTTATGCCGGAGCATCCTTTCGATAACGGTGAACTGCGCATTCGTGACGAGAAACTGGCGGGTTGGCCCAGGACGCCGAAAGAAATTCGTGGTCATATCGCGGATTACTATGCGATGATTACGCACGTAGACGCCGAGATTGGGCGGGTACTGGCGGCCTTGAAGGACAGTGGTAAATGGCAGAATACGATTATAGTTCTTTCGGGTGATAACGGACTGGCACTTGGTCGCCATGGGCTTTTGGGTAAGCAGAATCTTTATGAGCACAGCGTGCGTGTTCCGCTGGTTTTTTGCGGACAGGGGATAGGCAGAGGGGAAAAACGCAACGCACTTTGCTATTTGCATGATGTTTATCCGACGCTTTGCGATTTGGCTGGCATTGTGATTCCGAAAACTGTCAAAACTGTGAGCCTTGCGCCGATTATCAGGGCGGAAACGCAAAAGGTACGCGCGATGATTTTTACAGCCTATAAGGATTATCAGCGTGCGGTTCGTGATGAGCGTTATAAGCTCATAGAGTATACTGCCAATGGCAAACGGACGACGCAGCTTTTTGACCTTGACAAGGATACGTGGGAGCTTAAGAATCTTGCCGGGGACATGCGGTATTCTGGACAGGTTCAGCGGCTAAGAATTGAGCTTACTCGTTGGCGGCGTAGCATCGGCGACGATGGGAAGTTCTGGAAAGGTTTTTCAATGTGACAAAAGCAAGGCGGCAGCAGGTAGACGCAGGCAGGCTCAAGTCAAGGGGCAGGGACGTGATTTCTGTTGGAGTTGGGCGTGGTTTGGCTTTGTTTCTGGCTTTTTTTTCTCTGCTGAATATATTAAGTGAACTGCGGCATCCGGGATTTGATGCCAATCACTGGTGGATCGATCTGGGTTTTGCTGGAGCATGGGCGCCGAAGGTGCTTTTGGCTGGGGTGTCGATTTTCCTTTTGTGGTATGGTATCAGGCCTGCGTTTTCGCGCTGGCGCAGAGCAGTGACAGCCATACTGGTCGGGGCATTGGTCGGCGTGTGTGTGGGCAACGCGGTGAGCTTCTATTGGCTCGTTTGGCGTGGGGCCATCAAATCGGGCTTTTTGCTGGCATTTTCCCTGATTGTGTGCGCGGCCCTTGCAATAGTCCTGTGTGCGGTGGTCTCCAGAACAGGTCGTTCAGGACACAGCAGGGTGCTTTCGAGTGTTGTTATTCTGGTAACGGTTTTGGTTTCTGCGATTGCTTTTGCCGTTGGGCAGATGTTCTGTTTCGGCAGGACCGACTATCGACGCCAAGCCGATGCAATTGTGGTTTTCGGTGCCAGGGTATACGCGGACGGGCGATGCTCGGATGCTCTGGCCGACAGGGTCCGGACGGGCAGCCGATTGTATCTTGATGGATTGGCCCAACGATTGATATTTTCGGGTGGACCGGGTGATGGAGCGATTCATGAAACCGAGGCCATGAAGCAAATGGCGATACGCATGGGCGTGCCGGCCGGCGCGATAGTTCTGGATGAACAGGGGATCAATACGAGAGCGACGGTTGAGAATACTTGTGCGATGTTCAAGGCCCTTGGCGTCAAAAGGGTGCTGGTAGTGAGCCATTTCTATCATCTGCCTCGAATCAAGATGTCTTACCAGCGGCAGCGGTGGGAGGTTTATACGGTTCCGGCTGAGGAAACTTATGTTCTGACGGCGATGCCCTACTATATAGCCCGCGAGGTTGCGGCGTTGTGGGTTTATTATCTCCGGCCTTTGGTGCCTTGAGAAACTATTTATCTGCGAGCCATGTTGGGCCGTAGGCAATGTCGACTTTTAGGGGGACATCTAATTCGATGGCCTGTGTCATCTCTTTTTTGATCCACTCGGCGTGTTTCTCGGCTTCGGCTTTGGGCAGTTCGAAAACGAGTTCATCATGGACCTGTAGTATCAATTTTACGGGGAGATTTTCAGTTTTGATTTTTTTGTGGATATTAATCATGGCGACTTTAATCAGGTCCGCAGCCGAGCCTTGAATGACGGTGTTGACTGCAAGACGCTCAGCCTGGGCGCGCTTGTTGGAGTTTCTGCTGTTGAGGTTTGAGATTCTTCTCCGGCGGTGCAGGATGGTTTCGGCATAGCCGGCGTCCTTGGCCTGGGCGATAATGGTGTTCATGAAATCTCTGATTGAACTGTAGCGGCGGAAGTAATCGTCGATGAATTTTTTGGCATCCGAGATGCTTATGCCGATGGAGCGCGAGAGGCCGAATGCTCCCTGGCCGTAGATGATGCCGAAGTTTACCGCTTTGCAGCGCGAACGCATTTCGCTGCTGACTTCTTCGACAGGGATGTTGAATATCTGCGAAGCGACGAAGGAGTGAATATCCTGGTCTGCGGCGAAGGCTTCGCAGAGTGCCCGGTCCTTTGAAAAGTGAGCCAACAGTCTTAGCTCTATCTGAGAATAGTCGGCGCTCAGGATGCAGTCGGATTTGTTCTTTGGCACAAAGGCAGAGCGTACCTTTCGTCCGATTTCCGTTCGGATGGGTATATTCTGCAGGTTTGGGTTGCTGGAACTTAGTCTTCCGGTTGCGGTGACGGTCTGGTTGAAAGATGCGTGTACGCGGTCGGTTCGCGGGCTGATGAGTGCTCCGAGTTTGTCGACGTATGTATTCTTGATCTTGCTCAACTGCCGATACTGCAGTACAAGCTCGGCGATTGGGTGTTCCTGTGCGAGTTGTTCGAGGACGACCGCATCGGTGCTTCTGCCGGTTTTTCCGATGCGGACGGATTCGAAGTTGAGTTTATCGAAGAGAACTTCCGCGAGCTGCTTCGGCGAGTCGATATTGAAAACCGAGCCTGCCTGGGCGTAGATCTGTTCGGTGACATCTTTCAGGGTCTCGGCGATTTCGCCCGACATGCGGTTCAGAAGCATTGTGTTCAGGGAGACGCCGTTTCGTTCCATGGCAGCGAGGACGGCGATTAGGGGCATTTCCACATTCTCGAAAAGCTCATTGATTGGGGGCTTTTTTTCGAGCCGCGGTTTTAGATACTCGTAAAGCTGCAGGGTGATGTCTGCGTCCTCCGCGGCGTATTCGACCGCAACTTGCGTATCGACCATGTCGAATGTGAGCTGGTTTCTGCCTTTTCCGATAAGCTCTGAAATTGGGATGCATTCATAATTGAGAAAATCGCGGGCCATGTTATCCATTGAATGGCTCCTTCGCTCCGCGTCGAGGCAATATGAGGCGACCATTGTGTCGAAAGCGATTCCTTTGATAGGCATTTTCGCGTTACCGAGAACGAGCAGGTCGTACTTGATGTTTTGGCCTATTTTTCTTACGGCCGTATCCGCCAATATGGGGTTCAACTGGGGGCGTATGATGTTTATGTCGAGCTGTTGTATGCCGAGCGGTGCCCTGACGGGCAGGTAGAAAGCGGTGTGTGGTTTCCATGAGAAACTCATGCCGACCAGGTCCGCCCGCATTGGAAAGACCGAAGTAGTCTCGGTGTCGATTGCGAATACTCTTTGCTTTTTGAGCTGAGCCAGGAACTCATTGAATTTTTCGCTGGTGTCTATGAGTTGGTAATTGTGTTTGATTGTTTTTGCCGATGCAGGCCCATCGAGGTCTGTGGTGATTTGCTGTGCGGTTTCCGGCGCTGTGGCATTCTTAATCTTGGCCGATATGTTTAACTGTGTAATCAGGCGTGTAAATCCAAGTTCGGTGAAAATCTGACCGAGTTTAGCGTTGTCGAAGGGTTTTACGGCAAAGGCGTCGAAATCCATCTTGAGTGGGACATTGCAGTCGATGGTGACGAGTTGTTTGCTGAGGGCAAGACTGTCCTTGAATTTTCGCAGGTTGTCGCCGCGTTTTCCTTTTATCCGGTCGATGTTTTTCAGAAGGTTGTCGATTGAGCCGAATTCCTTTATCCAGTCGAGTGCTGTTTTGGGGCCGACGTCGGGAATTCCGGGGATATTGTCGGCGGTATCGCCCTGGAGGGTGAGACAGTCGATGAACTGCTGCGGTTTAATACCATTTTTTTGAAGCATCGCGGGTACGTCTGTTATGGTATCGGTTTTGATGTCGAAGGCGCTGACGTTATCGTCGAGAAGCTGGAGGATGTCTTTATCCCTGGAACAAATAAAGACCTTATGTCCCCGTGCGGCGGTTTTTTTTGAGAGGGTTCCGATGATGTCGTCGGCTTCGTAGCCGTCGATGCGAATGGTGCAGATATTCATCGCCCGGAGGATTTGCTCGATACGGCTGATTTGCACGGGCATGTCGTCGGGCATAGGCGGGCGCTGGGCCTTATATTCGGGGTAGATTTTGGTTCTGAAAGTGGGTGCTTTACTATCCAACGCGACGATGAGCATATCGGGATTTTTCTTCCGGATGAGTCCGAGCAGGGCGACAGTGAAGATGTATGTAGCTTTTGTGGGTTCTCCTGACGGGCTGGTGAGCCTTTGACGCATAGGAGCATAATACGCGGCGTAAATGTGTGCGTGGCCATCGATTATGTAAAGGGTTTTTTCCATCATCAAGACTTTATTTGCCTGCTGTGCAACTGTCAAGGTGAAAACCAAACGTGCCTGGCCGGCGTGGCAGGGCGGCCCTTGACAAGGGCCGGGCAAGTATTTACGCTGGGGCTGTTTTGAGTGGATGATAAGGCATGCCAAGCCAGAACGGAACCGAGCGTATAGGGAGGTAACGAATTATGCGGAGCCCCGGGAAAGGTGTGAGTTATTTGTGGCACCGATTGTGTTGACAGTGGTGGGGACAGCAATTAAAATATGTGGTTTAATGTTGTTGGAGATAATTAGGAACGACGGTTATGTCAGAAGGCAAGAACAAGGGTTATCGTGATACTCTGAATCTTCCGAAGACTGGTTTTTCGATGAAGGCTAACCTTGTGCAGCGTGAGCCTCAGATGCGAAAGGCCTGGGCAAAGGATGACATCTACGGCAAGATACGTGCCGCACGGGAGGGTGCGCCGATGTACACGCTCCACGATGGTCCACCCTATGCCAATGGTGATATTCATATGGGCCATGTAATCAACAAGGTTCTGAAGGACTTCGTGGTGAAGTACAAGACTATGAAGGGCTTCGATGCTCCTTATGTGCCGGGGTGGGATTGTCATGGTCTTCCCATCGAATCGAAGGTTATGACGGAACTTGGAGAGCAGGCCCACGCCAAGAGCAAGCTTGAAATCCGGAGCATATGCATGAAGTATGCCCGTAAGTACGTTCGGATTCAGAGCCGTCAGTTCCAATCGCTTGGCATATTCGGTGATTTTGAAAACCCGTATCTCACGTTTAAGCCGTCGTATGAGGCGGGGATTATGGAGGTCTTTGCCGAATTGGTTGGAAAGGGGTTGGTTTACAAGCAATTGAAGCCGATTCACTGGTCAATCGGGTGCCAAACGGCGTTGGCCGAGGCGGAGTTGGAGTACAAGGACATATCATCACCGAGTATCTTCGTGAACTTTGAGGTGACGGAGCAAAGTGTTGGACGGCTGGTGGAGCTTGGGCTGGTTGGGCAGTCGGATGTGAACGAAGCGAAGGTCTGTTTTATGATATGGACGACGACGCCGTGGACGTTGGCAGCGAACTTGGCGGTGGCGGTTCATCCGCACCTGGAGTATCGTACGGTAAGTTATGAAAAGGGTGGGCAGAAGTTTGTTTCGGTTTTGGTTGGCGAGCGTATCGAGGCGGCGATGGCGGCAGGGGGGGTGGCTGAGGGGCAATACCAGGTTGGCGAGGTTGCTGTCAGGGGCAATGAACTTGAGGGGCTTCGATACAGGCATCCTTTTGTGCAGGGTAATCCGACGGACAAGGATGCGCACATGGTGATTTATGCCGAGTATGTTACGACCGAAGATGGGACAGGGCTGGTCCATATTGCGCCGGGCCATGGTCTGGAAGATTATATATCGGGTCAGAAGTACGGTCTGGCGATTTATTCGCCCGTGAAGGATGACGGCTGCTATGACGATACGGTTCCGGATTGGCTTGTCGGGCGAAATGTTCTTGAAGCAGATTCGGTGGTTAACAAGCGGCTGGATGAGCTTGGGTTGTTGTTTGCCGAGAATGAAATCGTTCACAGCTATCCGCACTGCTGGCGGAGTAAGATGCCGGTTATTTTTCGGGCGACGGAGCAGTGGTTCATCAGCGTGGACAGGGAGCTTCCGGAGCTTGGCAAGAGTTTGCGGAATTTGGCACTTGAGCGTGTCAAGGATGTGCGGTGGATTCCCACCTGGGGTCAAAAGCGAATTGAGGGGATGCTGGAATCGAGGCCTGACTGGTGCATCAGCAGGCAGCGAAGCTGGGGCCTGCCGATACCTGCGTTCGTAAACTCGCAAGGCAGGAGCCTGCTGACGCGGGAATCTGTATTGGCCGTTGCTAAACGTATGGCCCAGAAGGGTTCGGACAGTTGGTTCCGCGACTCTGCATGTGAGATATTGGGTGAGGATTTCGAACTGCCGGAAGGGTTCGATTTTGATGACCTGCAGAAGGAGGAAAATATATTTGATGTGTGGTTCGAATCAGGGTGCAGTTGGTATAGCGTGGCATTGAAGTCGGGGTGGTCTGTGCCGGTGGATTTGTACCTGGAGGGTTCCGACCAGCACCGCGGGTGGTTTCAGTTGTCCCTGCTGCCTGCACTTGGGGCGACTGGGAAGGAACCTTTCAAGAATGTGCTGACGCATGGTTTTACGGTTGACGAAAATGGTATGAAGCAGTCGAAGTCGCTTGGTAACTACGTGAACGCGCAGGATGAGGTGTTGAAGTACGGCGCCGATATTCTGCGGCTTTGGGTATGCAGTGTGAATTATCAGGAAGATATTCGATGCAATGACGAGTTGATTGGGCGTAGCCAGGACGCATACAGGAAGATTCGAAATACGCTTCGTTACCTGTTTGGTAATATCGATGATTTTGATCCTGTGCGAAACTCGGTGGCTTATGGTGACATGTTGGCGACCGACAGATGGGCGGTTGGGCGGTTGCAGAAGCTGATTGCGGAAGTTACGGATGCTTATAACAACTTTGTTTTTCACAGGGTGTTTTCGCTGGTCTATAATTTTTGCACGGTGGATATGAGTAATATTTACATGGATGTGCTGAAAGACAGGATGTACTGCGATGCTGCGGACAGTCTGTCGCGGCGCAGTGGTCAGACGGCAATGTACAGGATATTAGACAGCCTGGTGCGGCTGCTTGCCCCTGTATTAGTCCATACCGCGGAAGAGGCATGGGCGGCAATGAAATTCAAGAGCGCCGATGTTGAAAGTGTTCATCTTGCAGCAATGCCGACAGTGGATGAGATGGTCGATGTACATATCGAAGATGAGAAGTGGTCCAGGGTGATGGCCCTGCGTGACGAGGTTCTACGGGTGCTGGAGGGTTTGAGGCGCGATCAGAAGATAGGCAGCAACCAGCAGGCATGCGTTACGGTCTACAGTGACGATGAAGAGCTAAACAGGATTTTGAATGAGTTGGGGCTGGAAAACTTCGCGGCGTTGTGCATTGTGAGTGAAGTTAAACTGCAGAAAGGTTCTGCCGACCGGAGTGGGCCGACCGTGGTGGCGCAAAAGAGCAGTCATGAAAAATGTCAGCGATGCTGGAACTATTGGCCGAGCGTCGGCAGCGACAGCGAACATCCGGATTTGTGCTCTCGCTGTGTAAAAGTTATAAGCAACAGCGGCTAACAAGTCAGTTCGCCTGGGAGCGGCTTGTCTGAAGTTGCTCGCAAACCTTTTCGTAAACAAGGTCGATGGTGACTGCGTCTATGTTGTACTTCGGGTTTTTGCTTTTGATTTCGAGGCCCCTGGTATATGGTTCAACGGCAGCGACACATTGCTTGCGTCCGTAGGGAAAGATTCTAATTGGGTTGGAGGGGCCGAATATGAGTACCAGCGGTGTGCCTAACGCACCGGCGAGTTGGCCAGGCCCGGTATCATTGCTTACGACGAGTTTGGCGGCTTTTAATAAAGCTGTAAGCTGCTTCAGATTTGTCTGCTCTGCAAGATTGAGTACAGGTACGTTTGCCAGGGTTTGCAGGTGCTCAATGATGCGTTTCTCGGCACCGGTTCCGGTAGCGACGATAGGCAGGTTGAAATTTCGGGTGATTCTGTCGGCTATTTCCGCGAATCGTTCGACGGGCCAGCATTTGTGAGCGTGGGTCGAGCCTGGGATTATGACGGCGTAACTGTTGGGATCGATATTGTGAGTTGTTAAGAGTTTTTTGGCGGAATCGGCTGTCTGTTCAGATACGGGCAATGAAAAGCTCGGTGGTGTTTGCGCTGCTCCTGCTGCCCGGGCTATCTTCAAATAGTAGTCAACCACGTGAATACAATTATCGTCCGGCGAGACGGGGTTTGTGTAAAACAGATGTGCGAATTCTCTTGCATTTACAGGGCCGAATCTCGTTTTCGAATGCGAAATCCATGCCAGCGCAGCGGTTCTGAAAAGCCCCTGGAGGTCTATTACCGCATCGAAGTTTCGTCGGCGTAGTTGCGTGAAGAGAGAAAAAAGCGCGACAAGAGCGGCAGGTTGGAAGTATGACTTGGCGAGGAACTTTCGGTCGAAGATGATTAGGTCGGTGAGGTAAGGGTGGTTTTCAATCAGGGGCGCGAATTCCGGCCTTATAAGCCATGAGATTTTGGCGTTGGGCGAGGCTTTGTGCAAGGCATCCAGTGCCGGCAGTGCCATGACTACGTCTCCCAGCGAACTTGGCTTGATGATTAGCATTTTTTTGAAATCGCCGGTCATTGTGCGGAAGATTGTAAGCAATGGTGTTGGTTTTGGCAAATGCATTGTTGCGGTGCGATTGTTGACGTGTTAAATTATCGCCTGCGTGTGGGATTGGTATTTTATAGGGGTGTGTTGGCTATGGCGAAAAAGGGCAGATATGTTTATGATTGGCCTCGGCCTATGGTTACCGTTGATGCGGCGGTATTTGGGATTTTTGGAAAGAAGGTGAAACTCTTGCTAATTCGTCGCAAGAATGAACCTTTCAAAGGCCAATGGGCTCTTCCGGGCGGGTTTGTGGATATTGATGAGGAACTGGAAGTCGCGGCGGCTCGCGAACTGGCAGAGGAGACGGGCTTGGCTGGCGTGTCCCTTGAGCAGATTCGGACATTTGGTCAGGTTGGACGTGATCCGAGAGGCAGACAGATTACCGTCGTGTTTATGGGCCTTGCGGTGCAAGGGCGGACAAACATAGCTGCCGGTGACGATGCTGCGGAGGCAAAATGGTTCGACGTGGCGCATCTGCCGAGCGATTTGGCGTTCGACCATCATAAGATTACGCGGTTTGCAATAGGTAAGTTTAAGGTTTATCGTGCCAGTGCCGACGATGGTGCAAACGGCTGAATCAGGATGTGGTCGGTGAGTTATGAATTATGAATTTGCTTGTTGAACATTCGCAACCGTACGTTGATGGCTCCAAGGGCCCAGTCAATGTAGTGAGGCTTGTGGGCCGGGCTGTGATGCCTTTCGCTGATAAGTCCTTCTTGAACAGCCTTTAAGAATCTGCCGATCGTATGTGGGCTGATCTCGGTGGGTTCAGCGGCCCAGTCTTTTAGCTGTTGATATTCCTGCCTGAGTTTCTTACTTCCTGCAAGTTGTTCGGCAGTGAGGTAGTCGCCTGGATTACATGCCAACTGCAGGCCCTTGAGGCACATAATCAGTGGTTCGTAGCTGGCTCGGCTTTCGAGTCGTATAAACTTGTACTGTTGGACGTACGTTGTTGCCTGGGAAGGTGGTTTATCTCCTATTTCTCCCTTGCTTAGATACCATCTTCGCTTGCTCGTTCTGGCGAAAACCAGTTCTTCGCCGTATCTTGTCTGGGTGATTTCATCGTATCCCATTCTGGAGACCCAAAGTCTTCCGGTATTTTTCATTTCTGTGCCCCCGCCAAGTACAAGCAGACACTTGGCAAAGCCTAAAGGCAACATACTCTGACTATTTACCTGGTCTTTTCTAAGCTGAAAAGAAAGATGCAGGCTGTGCGGTTTGACGTCGTAAAAGGCGACGATTTCCCCTATCAACTGACTCAAAAGCCACGGGTCTGCCGTTGCCGGTCTGGAGAGTTCACCTTCGACATTAAGCCTCCCCGGCGCCAGTTCAAGAAAACCCCGCCTCCGAGTTATTTGGGCTGAGCCCGTGTGGTTGTCGATGTAGCCTCCGAGTTTCCATGATAAGACATCCAGGTAAAAGTCGTTGTAGTATTTGAATCCGTCGTAGACGGGGTCGCATGCCTGCTGTTGTTCATTTTCCCCGACGATGGTCCTGTATCCTAGATTGCTCAATTCGACTTCGGCTCCGAGCGGGATAATTCCGGGGTTAAAACTGGACCGGATTCGCTGCAGATGCGCACGAACAACTCGCGGGTCGAAGGTGCTCTCTGCAGCGTGGGCGGCATATTTTACATAGTCGATAAGATCGTATTTGTAATAGGGCATTGTATCGAGGCACTGCTTAACGACCAAATCAACAGTGGGGCTGTTTGCGTTTATCATTTGCAGTGCAGCAAGCAGGCTTACTGATCTGGCAAAATATCTTTTGGATGTCCGCATGTGATCCAGTTCGAATCGAAATCGTGCCTGAATCTGTTCCTCCAACTGGTTGAGCAAAACCTGCCTTACTACCAGAGCCAGGTAGTTTTCTATGAACGGCACGACCTGTGGGTCGTCGTAGAGATGCTTTATGCTTGGACGAGGTCTGTCGAGTTCGTGTTCAAGGTAGTAATCGCTGACGGCGTCGCTGTGATAATGGCTGATAACCAGGTCTCGTTCGGTGGTTGCGAGTAATTCCCTTTCGGCGCGTCGTTCGAGTTTCGCATCGACTGTTCGTTCGCCGGGTCGTGTGTGCTTTTTCAGAAAGATGTCAATTCGTTTTCTCAGCCAGAGTTCGTGTATCAGATTTACGTGGAACCTGTCGCCGAAATGTTCTTTCATTGATTCGGCCTTTACGAGGTAGGCCTGCGATTCAATGGAACCATTGGCCGTGTTTACGCGGACCGTTTTCCTCTTGTAACGAATTCCCTCGTATTTGTCGATTTCGAGCATGGCGGCATTGGAGACGTCATGAATTACTAAGCCGTCGATTCTCGAAGATGCATCAGGGACGGCGTAAAAGTAGACATTGTCAGGGCTGACTTTGTGATAACCTGGAAGCAATGCAGGCTCGGCGAAAAGTGCTTGTTCGTCTTTGGGGGACGTCTTTCTTGCGAAACTGAAGCCGGTAACTGATTTGAAAATAACCGAGTCTCTCAACGAGCCGTATACGAAAAGGTTGACTTTATCCTGGTTGATCTGTTCCATGTGCCGTTAAAACCAACTAACCTCACTATGTTGTGCGTTAGGGACTTTGTGTCGGGCTCTGTTTGCTTTCATTTTTAATCCTGCGGCGCAGTTCGAACAACTCCTTGAAGGCACGCAGTATTACTTTGACGTTTGCACCGGTCTGTGTGCCGGCTGCTCTTGGCCGATGATGCACACCCTTTTGGATGATGGTGCGTCCGCTGCGAATAGCTCGTGCCAGTATCTCGGTATCAATCAGGGCACCGCTGCTCAAAAGCTCAATGTTATCAAAAAGCTCTCTTCTGTACAACTTGAACGCACAGTCGATGTCCCGGATTTTCATGCCAAAGAGAAGGCAGACGAACTTTGTCCAGCACCATGCGTTGATTTTGCGAACGAAACTATCCTGACGATTAAGTCTGTAGCAGCTTACAATGTCGTACTGCTTCATCAAGGGCAACAGGGGGGGCATCTCGGCAATATCAAACTGGCCATCACCGTCGGTATAGAAGACAAGTTCCTTCGTGGCCGCCTTAAAGCCGGATTGCAGGGCGGCTCCGTAACCGCGATTTCCGGGGTGATGGACTACTTTTACTCTGCTGTTTTTGGCGGCAATTTCGTCTGCGATTTTCCCGGTGGCGTCTGCACTGCCGTCGTCGACGATAATTATTTCGAAGTCGGCATTTAGCTGCTCCAGAACGGTAAGGGCCTGTTCGGTCGTTCGGGCCACGTTTTCCTGCTCGTTATAGCAGGGGAAAAACACGCTGATTGAAACAGCGGCAGCATTGCCCGTCGACGAATCGCCGGTGTCGGATTTCTTTGCGGCCATGCTTACCACCTTTTCGTTTCTATTATCCGGCGGGTTTCAGCGGAAAAGCGTATTCTGTTCTGCTCGTAGGTTTCCGCCAGCTTAAAGTCATTGCTGCTTTTGGCCAGTGCCTGGAGGTAATTTCCGGCGACCAGTGCCGCTATGAGTCGGTGATGATAGCCGTTTTTCTTGACTAACTGGTCCTTGGTCTCTATGAATTTGTCATAATAATTTTTAGCGTAGTCGATAACTTCCTTTCTGAGTTTGCCGAATCCGACGCCCGAGAGCAGAATCCTCATTGGTGTTTGCGAAGGATGTTCCTCGAATGCCTTGATTGCAAGTTCGAAGCCGCGTCTGTGGTCGGCGTCACCTCCGGGTGATGTCCGGGAAAGCAGTATGCGTGCCATTATTAGATTCTTGTGGAAGTCGTCGGGGCATTTGGTCTTGCCGTTCAGAATGCCCTTCAGGAGCCTTTGCGCCTGTTCGTTTTCTGTGTCGACGAAAAGCTTCTGCTTGTTATTTAAGAAGAGCAGTTGCCATTCAGGGTCGCGTTCAAGTCCCCTTACAAATACCGAATCGAACTGGCCCGCGGGCATGAGGACGGTCCAGACGTTGTTTTCTTTCAGTTTCAGTTGGGCGCTTATCCATTTGCCGATTTGCGCGTAATCCTGGCCATTTAGTTTGCGTCCTCTTGCACGGGCTTTGTTATACAGTTCATAAGCAACGTGGCCTCCCGCCATGATATTGGCCCAGTTATCGTAGGCATTACGGTCGTAGGCGGCCTGTGCTCTTCCATCCATAAACAGTCGCAGTGGTGTCTTTCCCGTATTCGGGTCGGGATTTTGTCCCCATGCAATGAAGCCTCCCTCCGTCCAATAATTGAACATGTTGCCCTTGAGGTTGTTTTCTCTGATAAAGTCGAGGGTGTAAAAGGGTTTGGCATCTGATGCGGTCATTCGCATAAAGACGGATGTGAGTTTCGGGTCTGTCGGCCAGGCGTCCAGATAAACACGCTTGAATTTGAGCGACCACCAGGTTCCGAGACCAAGCACTACCACCAAACACAGAGCACTGAAAAACAGTTCAAGTGGTCTCGGTATCGCTGATGGTATGAAGTGATTCTGTTTTGCGACATGCCCGTCCTTGTTGCCGGCCAGACGGTAATAATTTCGTGCAGCCGAGATATTGCGTACCATTTGGTCGATGAACAGTGCCAGTATGGGGCACGCGGTGATGGCGGCAATTGGTATGAATCTGCGGGAACGGTAGGCCATGTACATAGTGAGTGCGGCTATAATTATCAATGCGATATCTATCGGCGGCAGTTCATGTGATTGTGCCTGGCTGTCGCCGACGCTTGTCTGAGGCGCCCTGGCAGACAGATCTTTCAAAAACGGGAGGAGAAGCCAGACAATAACCAGAAGAATGTTTAGTATATGGAGCGTCGGGAACAGATAAGTGTAGTCCAGTTTTTTTTCACCTTCGTATGCCGGTCTCCACGGTCTGGCAAGCGGGTGACTAAAAGAAAAGATTTTCGGTATTTTCCACACAGGCCAGCCGGGCTTCCAGATGCTAAGCCTGTTATTTTCAGCTTTGACAACGTATTCTCTGGCAGCACGAGCGGCATTATTTGAGTCGGAGACGACCTGTGCTGCTATGAGCCATTTGCTGTCCATCTCTTCCATGGTAACAGTGACTCTGCTCGAAAGCAGGATTCCCTTTGTTCGAAATACACTACGCAGTTGTTGGGGCATAGTGGCCATGTTCAACTGGTTCTTTGCTGCTTCTACGCGAGTTCGCGATCCCAGGTTGGTTGAAAAAAGCAGGCCGAGCCTGAACGGGTTGAATATTGCAACCATTAGAACCAGTGTAACTGCCGCTGTTGCGGCTGGGAAGATGATATTGATTGGTTTGGTTTTGGCTGATTTCGAAAATATCGAAACGAGAACGTTTGTTATGACATATGCTGAAATCAGTACGAAAGGATAGATATACAGGCCTATGTATTTGTGTGCCCCTCCCGCGACCGCCATCGAGCCAAGAACCAGAGGTATCTCCAGGTAAATATAGTGAATGTTTTTCAGGATGCTCAACAACAGAATTATAACGAACAGAGCACACACTAAAAAACTGCCGGGATCAAGATTTAGAAAGGAAAAACCGACAAATGTCACCCATCCAGTGAATACCGCAATCGACCATGAGAAAATCCTGGATTGTGTTATTGATTTCTTTCTGTACAGGTCTGATTCGCCTTTGGGGATTTTTTTGTTGAAGTTTGGCTTGAAGAACCGGCTGTACAACCAGAAGCAGGTCAGGCCGGCAAACATGATGCACAGCACCAGGAACGGGAACCCCGTACCGACGGGGTTCTTCCACTCAAAAGCCGGATGCCACTCATTGATTGAGCGCCATCTCTCGGCTTGCTTGCTGATGCTGATGATGAAGGTATGCGTCAGATTGGTAAGATGAAACGGATTGAAGACTATCACCGCAACAAGGGAGACGAATCCTACGGCGGCGGTATGGTAAATGCCTTTGAGCTTTATGCAGACGAGTTTGTTCTTGAGTAATGTTACGATCAGGCCTAAGGCTATCAATACAAAAAATGCTGCGACAAAAGACAATTGCGAATTGCGAACGTATTCGCTGAGTTCAGCGGAAGCTCGTCTCATATTGGCGGGGAAAAACCGCGGCAGAACCATCAGAAAAACGATGGGCGAAATAAGGATATGATATGCGTAAAAGGCTTCGGCTTTGATGCGTTTGGCGCAGGCCAGTACAATGCTTGCGATAATCATCAAAACCAGCACCTGGAAAACACGGTCGCTCAACACGGGCACCGCCGTAAGACCCTGATGATTCAGGAACTTCCACCCCATTGCGTAAAGCAGCATCCAGCCGAGCACGCAGTGCAACGAAACGGTCCATCTTTTCGGAAGCAGCACCAGCAGATGCAGGACAAAGAACGGCACGAGCATCATGAAGGCGTAGATATAGCCTCCGTGCAGATTGCACCACAGTACCACCGTCGGCACTATCAGCCAGAGGTACAATATGTTCCGATATGTCGCCAGGACAAGTATCAAAAAGAAGACCGCTACCAGCAGGTTCGAAAAGCCCGCCGGTCGCACGTCAAAAAAGCTTCTGCCGGTAAACAGCGCAAAGCATGCGAAGGCCGCCGAAAGCATAGGATTGACGCCCAAAAATCGACCGATGTAATAAACACAAATTATGGTAATTATGTAAACGGCGAATTTCCAGAAAACCAACGTGTTAAAGCACCTCTGCTGGGCATCGGCAAATGGTGATTCACTGGTCAGCCAGTAAAAAAGAACATGCGTGAGCCAGTTCTGATTTATCCAGCCGGTCGGATGCCAGTATTGGACGGTTTTTATGCCGACCTTTTTTGCGAGCCATTTTGCTGGTCCCGGCCAGGTGTTTATCTCCTCTTCGGTAGGTCCCTGCTTGTGAGAGTTTGCGCTGAAGGGCTCGACCGTGTCGACACCGTGGTTCAGGAAATGTCTGCCGCACGCCATGGCGACCCATGTGTCACCTGCTCCTACCATGTGCGTCGAGGCGTGGAGGGCAAAGATAATCATTCCAAGCCAGGCGATAATCATCGGCCAACCCGATAATGCGTGGCGCCGCCGTCCGGGTATACTCAACTGTTCCTGCGATATGTCCTGCCTGGATTCTTCAACATGGTTTATTGACTGAGCCATTTTTCAAGCCTCTCTAAACCTTCAGTAATCTGTTCCAGTGAACATGCGAAACTTAAACGCACATTTTTATCACAGCCAAATGGTGCTCCCGGAACAAGTGCGACATTTGCTTGATCCAAAAGCGCTTTGGCGAAATCGGTACTGTTATTAACTTTTATGCCATTGATATTTCGGCCATAATGTGCTGAAACATCAGGGAAACAGTAAAAAGCTCCAGTTGGTTCGGTGCACTCGACGCCCTCGATGCCGTTGAGCCGGTCAGCCATATATCGGCCTCGCCGCTCGAATTCCACTCGCATTGTCTCTATCGCTTCGGCGGCAGGGGCCCCAAGGGCCGCAATTGCCGCGTGCTGGCCGAAAGTTACCGCATTGCTGGTCATATGGGACTGAAGTCTACCCATGGCTTTTATCAACTCCAGCGCCCCCGCCGCATAACCCAGACGCCAGCCTGTCATTGAAAAGGCCTTGCTGAAACCATTCAGCGTCAAGGTTCTGCCAAACGCATCTTCGCTTATCGAGCCAAAGCTGACGAATTCCGTGTCACCGTAAATCAGTTTTTCGTAAATTTCATCCGACATCACAACTATGTCCGTTGGTTCCAGCACCTTCGCAAGGGCCTTGAGCTCCTGCGGTGTATAGGTAAAGGCGCCCGGATTGTTTGGAGAGTTCAATACGAGCATAACGGTCTTGTCGGTTATCGCCTGTTCGAGCTGCCAAGGCGTCATCTTGTAACTGTTTACTTTGTCGGTCTGCACGAATCTGCATGTGCCGCCCGCAAGCTTAACCGTTTCTGGATATGTCACCCAGTACGGGGTGGGCAAAATGACCTCATCGCCGGCATCCAGTACCGCCTGCATCGCCAGGTATACCGAATGTTTGCCACCGATATTGACGACAATCTGTTCGGCGGTGTAGTCCAGCCCGTTCTCTGTCTTAAGTTTGTCGGCAATTGCCTGCCTCAATTCGACTATGCCGGCAGCGGCGGTATATTTGGTTTGACCTGCCTTTAGAGATGCTATTGCCGCTTCTTTTATATAATCGGGAGTATCGAAATCGGGTGCTCCAGCGCCGAAACTGATGACATCTACTCCTTGGGCCTTCAATTGTTGCGCTCTTGCCGTAACAGCTATTGTCGCCGATGGCGGCACAGCCTGTGCTCGTGCACTTATCTTCATATCCTTGTGCCTTTCAAGAATCCTGTTTTTCGTGGAAATAGCTAATAGTAAAGCGAAAATCATGCCAAGGGTCAAGAAATTTGCTCGAAACGACAGGCTATATTTTTCTGTGCAAAAAATTAGCGCAGGCTGATGGGTTGCAGGCATGATTTGGAGCCTCCAACCGGCCAAAATAATACAAAGGGGGGTTGAGCATCTCGCCGATAGTGAAGTACCCTCGACCGCGGCTGTCAAAGCAAATTCCCTCACCCTGCGGTTCACGGAGGACTTTCACCTTGCTTTGCTTGCCCAAGAAGGCCTGCCACAACTCTTGATGCTCCGATCGCTGCCATATGGAAGCATTATTCAATCCCCTGACAATCACCAGATCCCCATCCGGAGAAACATCACCTGCTACAGCGAAACCCCAGGGCAGCACGGCAACTCGATCCATGACAAGGCGATGCTCATTCGAATGTGGATATTTGACTCGATAGACTTTGGAAAACAGGTCACGTTTGGAGATTATGTAGATATCACTGTTCAAGGGGTCAACTATAAGCGTCTCTGCGTCCTTTGGGCCATCCGGATACTCAAGATTGAGTGAGACGACAGGACCGACCTCCGTCTTTACAAGCGTTTGATTCGGGTCGACTTTGGGTTCGCGAACACGGTATACGGTTACAAAGGGGCGTTTTGCTTTATTATCTCCAATATCTCCTATATAGAGATAATCACAATTGGGGTCTGGGCCATAAGCTAAGGCAATATCTTCCCAATCCCGAAGGCGAGCGTCCTTCAGGTAATAGATGCCGAGAAGCCGACCTTTCAGGTTCAGTGCGTAGATTCTGGGCAAATCTCCTGAATCGTTGTGAACCCAAAGCACTCCAGTATTCCTCCGTGATGCGACTATACCCGATGCTTCTTTAATCAAATCAGTTTGCACGGTCGCTACTTGTCTGCCGGCATCGAATTTCGGGACCTGTCCTGTCGACTCCGGCAACCCAGCACAGCCTGCCAGATAAAACATTAGGGTACCCTGAATTATTGTGATTTGCATTTTCATACACGTTCCACTGACTAATCCCATTCAATATAGTATGTTTACCAAGCCTTCGCAACTGTTGGGACGATTAAGTACTGCTTCAGTGCAATACTTGGATAGCCACAGCTTTACAATTAGACCTTCGGACGAGGGAGTAATCCGGCTCGTTCCAGAATGATAGGGGTGATGCTCTCCCAGCCTATAGGCATAAGATGAATACCTGCGACTCCCTCGATATTTCTAATTGTTTCTATCATCTCGATGCAGATTTTGACTCCTTCTTCTTTGGGGTCGTCGGCGGATTCCATTCTTTTTATGAGTTCGTCCGGAATGCTCATGCCGGCGACATTCTTTTTCATATAGATAAGGGCCTTGTGAGAACGAACAGGGGTTAGGCCTGCGAGGATATAGACCTTCTCGTGAAGACCCTTCTCGACTACCATCTTCATCCACTCGGCAAATCTGGCCAAGTCGAAAACGCACTGCGTCTGGATGAAATCGGCTCCTGCTTCAATCTTTTTGGCAAGACGTATCACTCTGAATTCGAACGGGTCTGCAAATGGATTTGCAGCGGCACCTATAAACAGGCTCGGTTCATGCTCTTTTATTTCGTCGCCGCAGAGGAATTTTTTGTCGTCTCTCATCTGTTTTACCATGCCAATAAGCTGCATTGAATCCAGGTCGTAGACGTTTGCCGCCTGTGGATGATTACCGAAGGTCTGGTGGTCGCCCGAAAGGCAGAGCAGATTGTTAATGCCAAGTGCCGCGGCGCCGAGGATGTCACTTTGCATGGCGATTCTGTTTCTGTCTCTGCACACCATCTGCACAATCGGCTCAAGGCCGGACGATAGCGCAATTGCTCCCGCTGCAATGGAGGACATCCTGACTATGGCCGTTTGGTTGTCGGTAATGTTAACGCCGTCGACCTTTCCAAGGCAGTATTGAGCTTTCTTTTTGATAGCCTCGGGGTCGGCGTTTTGTGGCGGGCCGAGTTCGGCTGTGACTGCAAATTCACCTGCTGTAAGAACTTTTTCAAGCGTGCCTGCTGATTTCATAACATTGCCTCTTCGAACCTGACTTTTCGTTGTCCTGCGTTAGTGCTTGTTCGCCAGTCTTTTGCCGGGCGTACAGCGATGAGGTTTTCCAGCTTATTGAGTTTCTTGAGTCTGTCGTAAATCAACTGCCATGCGCAGTCGGTATCCTTGTCGACCTCACATTTGCCATCGACTGAGCCGCCGCAGGGGCCGTTTAGCAGTCTTTTGGCGCAGCGGGCGATAGGACAGATACCGCCGGTCCACTCCAGGACGCAATCGCCGCAGCCGGCACACCTTTCCTGCCAGAGGCCGTGCTCTACCGGATAGCCCATGAATTTTGTGTTCTGGCCGGGGATTGTTATCGTGTCGGAATGCCTTTCCGACATTGTCTGCACGCCCACGCCGCACGCCATAGAGAGAACCGCTTCAACCGATTCTATCTCTTTTTTGAGTTCGTCGATGAATTCAAATTCACACTGTCTCTCCGGTGTGCATTCGATTATTTCGATTTCGCTGCCCTGCTTCTTTCTTGCCATCTTTATCTGTGATGCCAAAAGCCCGACCGCCTTTGCGCCGCCGGAAAAGCATACGGTGACGCAGCCGCCGCAGCCCATAAGCATTATCTTTTTGTAATCCTTTATCGATTCAAGTATCTCATCGAGTGGTTTTCTGTCTGCTACAATCATAATAGTGCCCTCTGTTTAAGAAAATCATCGACCTCGGTAATGTGTTTGGCCAGGCCGAGTTCATTGGCGTCGATTCCCATCGCCAGAGCGACGAACTGGGTAAAATATAGTATAGGAAGCCTGAAGTTCGTATTGAATTTTTTGTTTATCTGCTGCTGCCTGCCGTCGAGGTTGGCGTGACACAAGGGACAGCCGACGGAAATGACATCGGCGCCGACGGATTCGGCATCAGCCAGGATTTTTCTCGTTAGTTCAAGCGCCACGTTGGTCTGAGTCAGTGCCATAGACGCCCCACAACAGAACGTTTTGAGATTCCAGTCGACTGGTTCTGCGCCGACGGCTTCAATCAGGTCTTCCATTCCTGTCGGATTCTCAAACTGCTCCTTGCCGGTTATTCGGGGCGGACGGGTCATGAGGCATCCATAATAACAGGCGACTTTGATGCCGGCCATGTCCCTGACAACTTTTTTCTTAACAGCTTCGATACCGACCTTGTCGACAATCACATCGAGTATGTGAAGAACTTCGATATCCTGTGGGACTGGTGAACCTATGACCTGTTCGACATCTCTGCTCATTTTTTCGTCTTTGAGGCGGTGCTGTGCAAACTTGAGCCTTGAATAGCACGACGCGCACGGCGCACAAAGCTCTTTTAAGTTATCGGTTTCGGCGGTCAGCGCCAGATTCTTCGCCGGCAGGGCTACCGACATCAATTCATCACACTGATGTGCCGGCGACGAACCGCAGCAAATCCAGTTTTTTAATTCGACCAATTCAATCCCCAGAGCCTCGCAGAGTTTCTTCGTTGAGATATCATATTCGATAGCCGTCGAGTGCAATGAACAACCTGGATAATAAGCAATTTTCATTTTTTCAGTCTCTTAGCCCTTGCGAACATTTTCATCATCTCGAAAGGCCTTTTGAAGGATGGCATCAGCTTAAGCTTGCCTTTTCGTATCATTTTAGCCCCCAATGCCATGTCTTTGAAAGGCCGGCCCGTGAAAAGATTCAACGACCCTATCAGGGCCACCTCGTACATCCTTCCCATATACCGCAGGATTCTCATCCAGAGCCAGTTAAACAACCGGATGTTCTTGGTGTCGGCCTTTATTTTCTTTTCCTGCACGATAATCCTTATGGTGTCGATAACGTGAGCTATGTCAATATCCTGCGGGCATCTGGTGCTGCAGGTCTGGCACGACATACAGAACCAAATCGTGTTTTGTTTCATTGCCTCATCGAGCATTCCCAACTGGGCATATCGCATCAGCTCGGTCGGAGTGGCATCCATAAACTTCCTGCTCGGACAGCCGGATGCGCATTTCTTACATTGATAGCAGAGAAAGACGTTCTCACCGCTGCGTCTGTGAATCTCTTCAGCTAGAGCAGTGTTTGCCTTTATCTCTTTTTGTCCGATGATTTTCATGGCTTTACACGCTCTTTTTGCTTACTTAGATAACTTGGACCGAGTTTTTTAATCCGCTCGGTCATTTCGTCCACGATTTCAGCGAACCTGCCTCCCATCGCCGACGAGAGATTGAACATTTCGATTCTCTCCGGTTCAATCTGAACCTCGGCAAGGAGCTTCTTCACATACGTCACCTTCTTTTTCGCACGCAGGTTGCCTTCGATAAAGTGACATTCTCCTTCCATGCACCCCGCTACGAAAACACCGTCAGCACCATCCTCGAAAGCCTTCATAAGAACAAGGGCGTCAACCTTGCCGGTGCATGGCAACCGGATAATCCGGACACTGGGCGAATACTGCACTCGCATCTCGCCGGCTAAGTCTGCTGCGGCAAAAGCACAGAAGTTGCAGCAAAATGCCACTATCTTTGGTTCAAAGTCATTCATCTCTCGTAACCTCACCTGCCTGCTGAAAAAGTGATGACGTCTTGGCAATTATCTGGTTGTCTTTGTAATGCATCAACTGGATGGCCTTGGCCGGACATTCAGAAGCGCATATTCCACAGCCGTGACACATGGCGGCCTCAATCTCGGCGACTCCATCTTCGTTTATTCTTGGAACATCGTATGGGCATGTCCTGACGCACGTAAGGCAGCTTGCACATTTATCCGGGTCAACCACCGAGACAATGCCGCTAATCTCCAATTCTTTCCTCGAAATAATCGAAACCGCCTTGGCCGCTGCCGCCTTGGCCTGGGTAATACTCTCGTCTATGAACTTTGGGCTGTGACACGTGCCGCACAGGAAAAGCCCATCGGATGCAAAATCAACCGGACGCAGTTTTATGTGCGCCTCAAGGAAGAAGCATTCGAGGTTCAGCGGAACCTTGAACGCCGTAGCTACGGATTCACAACCCTCGAATGGTATCATTGCGGTGCTTAACCCAAGCACGTCCGGTGTGAAACTCATTCTCAGCCTTGAGTTCAAATCCGTCAGTGTCACCTCAAGTTGTCCGAAATCGTCGGCGTTTACAACGGGTCTGGCCTCAAGATCGTATCTGAAGAACAGAATGCCCATCTCGCGGGCCTGGTTGTAGAAGGCTTCTTTGAAACCGTAAGTGCGGATGTCACGGTAGAGGATGGCCACGGTAGCTTTCGGGTTAATGCGTTTTATTGCGATGGCGTTCTTGATGGCCTCGGTGCAGCATACCCTGCTGCAAATCATCCTTTCGGGTACTCTTGAACCGACGCATTGAATCATCACTACCTCGTTCAGCGTTTTCGCAAAATCAGGATTCTCTTCAAGTCTTTTTTCGATTTCCAGTTGCGTAAGCACTTTCTCGTTTTGACCGTAAAGGTATTCTTCAGTCTTCGATTCATTCGCACCTGTAGCGATTATTGCCGCACCATGTTCGATTTCCAGTTCCTTTTCGCCGCAGCTTATCACGCTCTTGAAATCGCCGGCAAAACCTTTACACTCGACAATCGAGGAATCTCTGTAAACAGTTATTTTCTGATGCTTGGTGATTTTGGTCCGCAAATCATTCACCAAATCCTGCGGTCTTAATCCTTCGATGGTTGTTTTCACGTTTCGCGCATTACCACCGAGCTGGTCGGTCTTTTCAACCAGGTGCACTTCAAAGCCCTGATTAGCCACCGATAGTGCCGCCGTCATTCCCGCGACGCCGCCTCCGACGACAAGTACGCTTCGTTTGGGAACATAACTTTTGGTGGTAAGCGGTTCAATCGTTCTTGCTCGGCCGACCGCCATCCGTACTAAGTCCGCTGCCTTTTCTTCCGTTGCGTCACCGAGCCGCGCGTGAACCCATGTGCACTGGTCGCGGATATTTGCCATCTCAAACAGATATGGGTTCAGTCCCGCCTCTTTGATGGTTTCCTGGAACAATGGCTCATGTGTTCTCGGCGTGCAGGAAGCTACCACAACCTTGTTGAGATTATGCTCCTCGATACTTTCTCTTATTGTTTTAAGCCCGTCCGGCGAGCAGCTATACATCAGGTCCGTCGAGAAGGCAACATTATCCAGGCTCATAGCGCCTTCGGCAACCCTAACGCAATCGATAACACCGCCGATATTCGAGCCGCAGTGACATACGAATACGCCGATTCGAGGCGGCTGGTCGGATACGTCTTTTTCCGGAGGATATTTCTTGTCCTTAACCTGTGTACCCCTTGCCTCAGCTAATAGTTCCATCGCCTGTCCCGCGGCAGCGGTGCCCTGAACAACGCTTTCAGGAATGTCTTTAGGACCTTCGAACAAGCCTGCCAGAAAGATTCCTTCTTTCGACGAGGCGACAGGCAGGAAATCAGTGGATTTGGCAAAGTTGTAATCATTTAATTCGATATTGCAAGTTTGCGCAAGCCGTGTCGCACTATCCGGGGCACAAAGCCCCGAAGCCAGAACAACCATATCGAATTCTTCTTCAACCCAGTTGCTGCCGTCTTTTGTGAACTGCAGCACAAGATTGTGATTCTTAAAATTCTGCAAAACATTCGAAGGCCTTGTATAGATGTACTCGACGCCGTACTGGTCCTTTGCTCTTTCGTAATATTCGTCGAAGCCCTTGCTGAAAGCCCGTACGTCCATCACAAAGACTTTGCATTCAGTATCCGGCAACTGTTCCTTTGTGATTATCGCCTGCTTGGTTGAGTACATGCAGCAGACCGAAGAGCAGTAGGGATGGTCCTTATCTCGCGAGCCTACACATTGAATGAACGCTATCTTCTTCGGTTCGGCACCGTCTGAAAGCCTTTGTATGTGGCCCTGAAATGGCCCCGAGGCGCTTAGGATTCTTTCGTAGTCGAGGCTGCTGATGACGTTTGGAAAACGCCCGTATCCGTATTCACCCTTGTTGTGTGCATCGAACAACTCGAATCCGGGGGCGAGCACCACGGCACCGACATCGAGGGTCCTTTCCCTGGGAGCGTCATTGTAAAGTATGGCGTCCGCCTCACAAACTCTCTCGCACAGCCCACAAGATGAGCATATCGCGCAGTAGAGACATCGCTGGGCCTCGTCCCTGGCCATCTGTTCGGTGAAACCGAGGTCTACCTCTTTGAACGAACGTCGCCTGTCCAGTCCGATGACGGGCATCTTCTGACGAGGAATTTTCTTTTCCTTCCTGTCTTTGAGTTCCTGTGCTGTGATTTCAACGATAGGCTGATTGTTCTGCTGCTGCTCGAACTTTTCACCTTTGATAAAGGCGTCTATTGATTTTGCCGCTAATTGCCCGTCGGCTATGGCCTGTACGACGCTTGCCGCACCGCGGATGACATCGCCGCCGACAAAAACTCCCTTCCAGCTTGTCTGGCCTGTTTTTTCATCAACCTCAATAGTTCCTCGCGGTGTTAGTTTTATTTTGCCTGCCTTGCCTAAGAAACCGAGGGCAGGCCTTTGGCCTATAGCTACTATCACTTCATCGCTATTCAGGATGCTTTCAGTGCCGTCGGCAACTTCCAGGTCGAGTTTGCCGTCAACGAATGCCATCCGTTTAACGTCCAGCAGTTCCAAGCCTGCAAACTTACCGTCTTTTTCGAGTATTCTCTGTGTTGCTTTGGCTGCGTTTATAACTACCCCTTCCTCTTTTCCCCATTCAACTTCCCAGGGATAAGCGGGCATCTTGTCTTCGGCCTCAAGACAAATGATGTTGACCTGTTTAGCGCCGAGGCGCAGTGCACTTCTCGCACAGTCCATTGCTACGTTGCCGCCGCCTATGACGATAACGTTCTCTTTGACCGATTTCGTTTTGCCGAGTCTTACATTTCGCAGGAAATCGATACCGCTGGAGCAGTTTTCGAGGTCCTCGCCTTTGATACCCAATCTGATGCTCTTGTGCGAGCCGACCGAGAGGAATACGGCTTCAAAACCCTGCTCGAAAAGCCCGTCAATATCTGATTCGGCTTTAATTGGACTGTTTAGTTTGGCTTCAATGCCGTAATCGAGAATGTTTTGGATGTCTCTGTCGATAACATCATTGGGCAATCTGTATTCCGGGATTCCGATTCTCATCATTCCGCCCAGAACGCCGTGCTTTTCAAAGATCGTCACGGAATAACCGAATTTTCGAAGCTCCAGAGCCGCCGACAAACCAGCGGGGCCACTGCCGATAACGGCGACTTTTCTGTCGTTTTCCTTTATCGAAGCCTGTTTTTCTTCAGCGGTTGGTTCCGTCCCGTGTTTGTGATGCCAGTCAGCCAGGAATCTCTTTATATATGCGATTGAAATCGGGCTGTCCAGATTTGCCCTGTTGCAGGCCTGCTCGCAGGGGTGCTCGCAAATCCGCCCGCATATCGACGGCAGCGGATTCGTAGCCGTTGCAGATACATACGCCTCTTCATATTTGCCGACGGCGGTCAGGGCAACATATCCGCCCGGGTTGCCGTGAATCGGGCAGGAATCATGGCAGGGGGCAATGCCTAAGCGGGTCATTGCGAATTTATTTGGTACAGCCTGTGGGTAGAGCTTGTAGATTGCTTTTCTGTCGTTAAGAAGTTGGTTGTATTCGTCTTTGATAGCGACGGGGCAGCTTTCGGCGCAAACGCCGCATCCGGTACACTTTTCAAGGTCAACGAAGTTCGGCCGTAACGCTATTCTGGCACTGAAGTTACCTGCCTTACCCGATAGTTCGGCCAGTTCGGCGTTGGTGATTATCTCGATATTCGTGTGCGTTCCGGCGGCAACAAGGCGTGGCGACATTGTACACATTGCGCAGTCATTCGTGGGAAAGGTCTTATCGAGTTGAGCCATATGACCGCCTATGGCGGTGTCTGACTCCACAAGGTAGACCTTGTACCCCGAATCCGCCAGGTCAAGCGATGCCTGTATCCCGGCGATTCCGCCTCCGACAACCATTACGGCCCCTATTTTCGCATCTTTGTTCATTTACACCTTCCACCTGCGTGATAACTACCAGGGTGGCGCGAGAGCAGAATTGCCGCTATGCAAATATCCGTTTGCCTGTTTAAGGTCCATCTATCGGCGTTAAATGTGTTTATAAACACCCGTAGCAGGCCTGTCGGCCTTGTTGGGGCTAATTCCACACAACAATCATATGCTGTCGATTCAGCGTCCTCTCGCGAGCCGGCATTCTTTCCAGCTTCAGCTATTCTCAGCTGTCGTCCTTTCTCTATTCTGTCCTTTCCCTGTTATCTTACAAAATCGATTGTCTGCCATATATGCTACTACTACATTAGCCGCTTGTTCGCATAACAAGGTCCACAGCTATTATACAATACATCAATTTTATCCGCAATGTTGAGGGGATAGCTGTTTTGACGATTTTTCCTGTATCCGTATCCACCCATGGATGGGGCCACAAGCTATTATTCTGCCGTGGTTAATCCTGCAATCGCAAGGACAATCATCAAGCTCTTGCCTTTTGCATATCTAAACTAATGGGCGATGCGGGAATCGAACCCACGACCCGCTGATTAAGAGTCGCATCAGAACCCTTGCTGTTGGCCTGTAATCGCTGTTTTTGGCTCATTATCGCTGTTTTTCTGTCCATCGTCGTCCATCAAAGTCTATACTTGTGCACGAAAAAGACCTAAAGCGGTCAAGACGCGTCAACCGATTTTCCTGTTCTGTCTGATGTTCAGGTCAGGTTGTGCGTCGATAATCTTCCGCAACGAATCTCTTTGGGTGTGCGTGTAAAGGTTCATCGTCAATGTTATGCTCGAATGTCTTGCCAGTGCCTGTGCATCGGACGGGTGAACGCCCGCTCTTGCAAGGTTTGTGATGAAGCTGTGACGTAGGCTGTGAAAATCAGCCTGCCCCTCATCAGTCTTGTACTCGATGCCAGCAGCTTCCAAGTCAGGTTGAATCATCTTTGAAGGCTGGTCAGGCATTGCGAAGGCTTTTGCTTCCGGCAATTTTGCGGCAAGGTAGCTTTGAAGTTCCAAAGCCGTGTCGCGTTTCAGGTCAAGTTCGGCAAGTTTCTTGTTCTTGGTATATCCTGCCTCTACTGTAACGGTTCTCTCGTCAAAGTCGAACGATGTTTTTGTAAGGTGTCGAATCTCGTTTGCCCGAAGCCCTGTCTGAAGTGCCAGCTTGTAGACAAGGTATCGCTCAAAGCCTGTCAGGTTGTGGTGCGTCTCTCCGTTCTGTGTAGCTTCCAGCAGCCTGATTTGTTCGTCGATTGTCAAAGCCCGTCTCTGCCGTCTCTTTTCCGTCTGTGTGACGCAGCTAAGGTGTTCGAGAGGACTCGGCGACATTGCCCTGCGTTCCTTAATCATCCAGCGGCAAAACTGTTTTCCAGCTTTCAGGTAACAGTTGAACGTTCTCTCACCGATACCGTCTTTGCCCCGTAAGTCGGCAAGGAAGGTATAAAGTCGGTTGGCGTCAATATCGCTCCACAATGTAAACCCACATTCATCGAATAGATATTCAAGCCGCGACAATATCTGTCGGGCATACCTTTGACCATTTCCTTTTGCAAGCAAAGAACCTCTGAAGTCCGACAAGTGTTTCGCAAGGGGCTGGCCGCTATGACTTATCCTATTACTGTCAACAACGCCGAAGCTAATGAGTTTGTCCCTAAACTTTTTCGGCAGGTTGTCAAGCCAGCGTTGCAGGTCAGGGCTAAGCATACCGCCATAAGCCAGAAGTTCCTCGATTCCCTCTGCTGCCTTCTCGCTTGCTCTCTTGTTAGTGAACGCCATAAGTCTGCGTCTTGTCCCCCTGTTGTCGGTGAAGGTCAAATACCAACAGTGACAATTCTTTTTCCTGCCGTCCCTGTCTGTGTAAGTTGGTTTGAACAGCTTCATTTTGCCACCTCACTTTCAGAAAAAATGGCCCCAGCACACGTTGGGGCCTGTCCTTTTCGTTCAAATAGTCATCTCATTTAGCACAACAGTAATTCCCCGTAAGAACTCAATTTTCGGCTCATCACTGCTCTCTTTACAAAGCACATCCCCAATCTCACGGTGCAAGTCCTGACCAATAGAATTATCCGGCAAATCGCTTTCGCAGCGTATAAGCTCGCAGCCTAAGATGAACGCAGTCATCCTGGCCAAGTCTGCTAACAGCCAGCTCCTCATCATAGCATAAGGCAGCTTGCGGCATGAGCCATCAAGGCACTCCTCGTCATCGTCGGCCCCTTCGCGTTCCTGAATCTCCAATTCCTTCGTCGGCTCATGCCGCTTCCTCAAGCCAACCGCCATACCATTAAGAAAGTCGATGTCCTCTTTCTCCAACAACATCGATACTTCCTCAAGACTTTCTCTCCAGTACCCCGCGTCAATAACTTTAATTACTTCTTGCTCTGTGGTGGTTTGTTCATTTTCCATGATTCTGCTCCTTCAATAAAGGTGGTCAAGGCTATGAACGCACACTGGGTGCGCAGTCGTCCTCACGGAGAGACTCACCTTGACCATGATTATTGATTCACGAGTTGAACCAGTGTTTTTCATAATTGCATTATCGCTCGAATATCTCATTCTGTCAAGCCTTTTTTTTCAGTATTTTGCAAAAATTCAAAGTTTTTTTCAGCTTGCGATTTCCCCCTGTAACAGGCTGGAAACGCCGTTTTTTGGCAGTTCGGGCTTTAGAATCGCAGCAGTGGCCTAAAACGGCCTTTTGTAACGGTTTAACCGCCAAAAGCTGGGGGGTACGTCCTTTTATACCTTTTTTCATTTTCATTTTACAGAAGGTCTCTAAACCATGATTTTAAGGCGTTCTGTGGGGGACAATTTCAGTTAAAGCGTTACGTTGAGACATTCTGGAGTCGGTGTTTTTTCTGTCTTTGGCGGTTTGCCGCTATTGCCCTGATTTTTGCACAAGCGTCACATAATCTCTGCCTCGGCTGAAGGTTCTTGCCGCACTCACATAACCTCTGCGTTACGACTACGGAAGCCTTGCCGGTCTGCTCGGTGTACTGAGCAAATAGTTTTTGATAATCCCAGTTCGGCAGTCTAAACTTATAATCCGGCGGGCCTAAAACAGCATGTTCAAAATATCCGCACGGCTTACTACTCAAAACCTTGCAAGGTGTGTCATCGATACAAGTCTGATAGTGATTGTCAAAATTAGAACATTCATTTTTTACGAATCTCGTTAATGTATTTGGCATGATTTACCCATAGTTTTTCATTGTACCGCCTCACAAGACGTTTGCAGCGGTGGTATCAGTGGTGGATTTTCGGATTTCGGGGCTTCAGGAATCGGCGGAGTTGGCTCCAAAATCTCTCTTGCCAACCACGGCCCAGGCAAACATTGTTCGTTGTTGGCAACAAAAACCTCGCCAGCATCGGCATATATTTTACGAAACGCTGCGATGAAATTTTCACGTTCCGCCATAGCGGTATCGAGAATTAGTTGGATTTCCTTATCAGCGGTGGTTCGTGACTCCAGAAGGTAGTTTCCCAGGAGTATCTTGATATTTGTACTAACTGCGTCAAGTTCGGATTGTTTGGCAGGGATAATCTCGCCGAAGGTCTGGACGATTTCTGCGGATGTTTCAAGTTCAGAGTTCAGCTTTTTGAGAGAAGTTTTGAATTTCTCGAAAGAGTTGACGTCGTCGGTCAAGCTGATACTGCTTAACGATTTTAGTTTTGCTATTCGGTTTTGCAGGTTCAATGTCTGCTCTTGTTCTCGTGATAGGTTTTTTCTGGCCGCTTTGACGACTTGTGCAAGTTCATCGCGTTTTTTAATGAGCGGCTTGACTCTCACTTGTGCGCCGTCTGAAAACTGTTGGTAATAATCCATAAAATTATCCTTTCGATATTGGGTGAATGATTCTGCTTAGATAATCCTGAGCCAGTTCTTGAGCTTCCGGCGATGTTGGATTCATGCTCCGGAATCTTCCAAGGTCTGCTTGCTGCTCAGGGGTGATTCCCTTCATACGGCCAAGCATGTCACATAAGTCTTGATGACAGCTTTCGTCGCCCTCTGCTGCCATATCCCACATGAGCTGAACGTGCATAGCATCGACCATCGGTTTAGTAATTTCATCAGGGTCTAAGTCTGGCACGTCAAAACCTCGATTCTCAAGCTGCGTCTTCAGGGTTTCAGCCATAGACAAATTGCGGTTACGGACACTTTCATCCTCAACCGGGTTCATGGCCTCTTCTATCGCCGCTGCCATTGGGCCTTGAGGAAGTGAGGAATCGGTAGCAACCTCATATAGTGCTGCCATGTTTTCAACGGCGCGTCGGTGGTCGAGGGAATTCGCGTCAAGGTAGGGATGTTTTGGGTCCGAACGTGCCGCCCGCATAGCGTCGTCACGGGCGATTGTTGCTTCTTCCTGAGATAGTTCTGCAATTGATTCGGGCGTTTGATTGATAAAATCGTTATCCATTTTGGTTTCCTTTCGTCTTAAAAAGTTTCTGGTTCAACTTGTAATAGTAGTCCTTTCTTGTCCATAATCTCATTCTGATTCACAATATCTGTCAAGAAAAACCCCAAATACGGCAGGAATGTCTTCCTAAGTACTATCATACATACCCTCCGGCGGCTTGGGGGGTGAAGCCATCAGCTTGCCTCCGCCTCTCTCTCGTCGTCCAGTGCGTCCTGTTCGTCCTCTACGTCCTCGGCCTTGTGGCTATTCATGTAGTGTGCAATCATCTTAGCCTGCGCCACCTCTTGCTCCGTCAACTGCCGCTGCTGTTTGTCGTCAAAATTGACCATCCGCTCGGAGAATAATGCAAATCGCATACCTTGCAGCTTTAGTGCTGCAACTGCTGAAGACAAGTCACCTTTAGCCTCGGCTCGTAATTGTAGCGACCGCAAGTCACTCATTACTCTACCGATACTGGATTCATTCTCTCGGTACATCTCGGCAAGGCGCGCCTGAACATGTGGCCTGCGTTTCAACTTCCATGCGGCATTGTGCGGCTCTTTATATTCCGCTTTTGCGGCGGACTTTGAACCATTTCCGTATGTTTCCGATTCAGGGTTCGCATAAGCCTGACAATACAATTCCTCTTGCGGCGTTAGTGGTTTTTTTGTGTTCTTCGTCATAGTCTTAACCTTCCAAAAATAAGTTCTGTTGATTGGTAGTCAACGGGTTTACCCTGTTTTTAGCCCGTAAGGGCACGTTTTTCGTTTGTCTTGTCCTGTGCAGGTCTTTTCGCTTCTTTTGGCGGCTCATATTGAAGTCAAAAACAGCCTTCAATACTCCAATCCTGTGCTTTTCAGGGGTGTTGTGGTATAGGTCAGGTTGAGTTCGGCCATCCTGAAGCAAACTGGAGCGTTTTCCAAAGGCTCTAAAGGCTGAATCAGGACGAAAAGCCCGAATTACGCCCTCAGACGCAGTTGGTGAGTTCGTGGCGTTCTTACTGGTTATATGGGTCATTTCGCTCTTTTCTGGCATCCCTGAATCACTCATAATCTTGTACTTCTTTCATAATCATAGTATTCATAGTAACTTAGTGGGACTACTCTTATCCTGTACTGTTTCTTTTTATATGCAACAACGTCAATCTTCATTCTGTCACCGTGTCACCGTTGTCACTATGAAATCCTTATATCTATATTCATTACGCGCGCTATGCGTGCAAGAATAGGGTTTACATGGTGACAATAGTGACAACCGCATTATTAGCTCAAAAACGCACATTCTTAATTACTCCAAAACATCTTCATGGTGACAAATTGGCATCAAACCGGCGTACTGCCATTGCCGGTCAAAACCTATCCGCACCTGTTTTCTTTCAACATCGGCATAAAGTCTGCTGATTTGTCTACCAAGCATCCGTGAACCTAAGGGTTTGCACCCCTCTTGCTCACACCATTGCCGATAACTTCCATAAACCTCGGCGCATACGACAGCCTCACCATTCGATGAAGGTGCATAATACTCCGAGAGGAATGCTCTGGCTGGATCGGACTCTCTGCGATATTCCTCAAGTAGTCCCGCCGCCCGTTGCGGTACGGTGAAGCCGCCCTGTTTGTTAAGCCTCTGGAGTCCTGCCAGTGCCCAATTCAATATGCCAGGCAGTTCGGTCTTGAGATTATCAGCCAGCGTCTTGATTTGGTCTTCATCGGCAACAACCTTATCGAATGGTATGAGCAGAATCCGCCGCCACATACCCCGCGTCCGGTCGTTGAATCGTGGCTTCGAGTTCGTAGCGATGATGATTTTTGCAGTCGGCACGGCAAATATAGGGTCTTTGAATTTGCGCTCGAAGCAAAGCGAATCACCCGCAACATAACCCTTCAGGATATTTTCAGCCTCATGTTCGATAATATGCGACGATTCAGAGGCCATGTTTACCAGCTTGCCGAGCGTACCGTACAGTGAGAACGGCTGATTGAATCTAACAAGCGAAACGTCCGAGCAGTTTGGCTTACCGACAAGAGCGGTCAGGACGTCAAAGAAAACGCCCTTGCCGTTGCTGCCTTCGCCGGTGCATAAGAGGAATTTTTGTTCTCTCAAGTCAGGTCTGAAAACATACCCGCAAAACTCCTGAAGCACCTTTATATATTCAGCATCAGCCAACATCGAATCATTTAGGAAGGCGTCCCACAATGGGCATTTCGCTTCAGCATCATAATCGTAGTCCAGCTTGACAGTCGAAAAGTATCTCGGCGTCCAGTCAATCAGCTTTGCCGTCCCGTCGTTGTCGTAAACCAAGAGGCCATTCTTAACACATAAGGTCTGCTTGCCGCAATGCTCGTCACCTGAAGGCCACGAATTGAGCAGCCGCTCCGAAGGTAAATAACACATTGCCGCGGCGTTCAAGAGTATGTTGTTGACGAAATTCGTAGTTATTCGTGGTGCTTCTTCGTCAGGTTCAATCCGTTCCTGCAAAAAAGCCGTCACCAACAAACGTGTGTCGGTATCCGTAAGCGGTTTGAAGCAACCGTTCTGCCATAAGTACCAGCCGCCTTGCCAGAAGCGCAACAGGTAGTCCGAACCAGACAGGTTCGCGGCGGTAACACCGGCTGAAGCATCAGGCTGAAAAACCAATTTCTGAAGCAATTCCTCGGCAAGTGCCTGTGGGTCTATTGTTGTTTTCGCAATCATGTAGCTACCTTCCAATTTGCAGAACATCCCGACCGGACGAACGACCGGATTTGCTCGACATCGTATAAGCGCTTACGCCCGAACCGAATCGGCGTTATGGGGATTCTCTGACTTGACAAAAATTGATAGAACAGGCTGCGGCTCATACCCAGTAATCGCGCAGCGTCGCCAGCAGAAACGAGAAGAGGTTCCGTCATTCGTCACCCCCCAAGATTGTTGGTCGTCTTGTCGCTTTCGGTTTCCGCCCGTAATACACCCGCTCTGCCTGAGCCAACTCTTTCGCCGCCCGTACAATTTCTTCAATCGCTGAAACGGCTTGTTGTTTGGATTTTCGTGGTCGAATCCGAGTTAAAGATTGCCGGATTGACTTGACCTGCCTCCATGTAAACAACCGGACTCCACCCCGTTTCGTATAGGGCGCAATCTCAGCTTTGTGGACTGCGTAAGATATGCGTTGTGGCGTTGTGTCGTAAAACCGAGCTAATTGGCTGATTGTAAGCAATTCATGCTTCATATACCCATATAGAGAATCGCCCTATTTTTGGGATTTGGTATAAGGGGGAAATGCGTAACTATTGCAGGGGTAAGGAATTAAAATTTTCCAGAAATCTTTGGAAAATCGCCTTTTTCGCCTTCCAGTCGCTTTTCAGTCGCTTTTAGTTTGTTCCTTGTTAGCTTGACTTAGTTCGGTAAAGCCCTATCTGTCCAGTGCCTTTTATCGCCACGTTTGGGTCAAGCGTGTAACATCCCTGCGCACAGAGAAGCATCTGTCCTGTTGGAATTTTACCAATTTTCTTTACGAGCATATCACGGGCATTTTTCCAGTTGATTTCCCCGTCTTTTATTGGCGTTGCTCTGTATTGCTTCTTATCGTCAACTAAAGTCTTAATAAACATCCAGACTTTATCACTTGTGATAAGATGCGACTTTGTTCCCACTGTAACGATATGCGTGGCAAGGTCTATTTCGATATAAACCGGTTCAGCATTATCTGTACTGTTTGTTTTGCCCGTCAGTATCGCTGCGCAATCTCTGCAATGTTTCTCAAAGTGAATCATCTCGTTGTGATAGTCGTTTCCGATTAAGTCCGGCAGGTCAGGCAATTTCGCCATGCCTTTGCAGGCTTTCCCTGCCCGAAGGAGTAATTCCTTATAATTGAGATACAGAGCGCACACATTCTTGTCGTCCTGATGAAAAACGTAACCACTGGCGTACTTTTTCAACGTCTCAGCGTGTCTGTTGAAAATCTCCGCCATACTCTGTGGGGTGTCGGGGGATAATTTAACTTCTTTCCATTCACTTGGTTTTTTCTTTGCCATTTTGTGCCTCTTAAATTGGGCAGGCAATGCAGCGTTAAGAGGCACTCAACCACTGCACCACCTGTCCGGTTACAATTATACTCTCATTCGTTTCAGTTTGTCAAATTCCAAAAAAGACAAGTTTCGGTCAAGACAGGGGACGCCAAATAACAGGAAAGAATAGACGCCCCCCGTAAGTTGTTTGTTTACAGGGGGTTGTGAAATGGGCGATGCGGGAATCGAACCCACGACCCGCTGATTAAGAGTCAGCTGCTCTACCTGGCTGAGCTAATCGCCCCAAATTGTTTTTTCTGCAGTAGTCACGACGTCCGGCGTTTTTCGCTTATCGTATTTACTACAACCTCGACTACAACCAAATTGCGGTGTACAACGCCGTCGACTTGTTCAATAAGCTGGTTACAGTTAAAGATGTTCATTATGGCAAAATCCAATTCCAAAAGAAAAACACATCCTGACAAATTTCCACTTACTCTACATAAGACAGGCTGGTATTGCAAGGCGCATTTTGATTTGAAGCGCAACGCCTGGATGTTTTTATCAGCCCGCCTGAGGCGGCCGAAGTAGCCATCGCTGTTTTCAACCTCTTGTGCGGGCAATTCAATTTTAGACGAAGTCGGTCCATGCTGGTTTGAGGGTGTGAATAATTTTGCGGTAGCGGTGGTATTTCTATGGGTAGATATCGGCGGTTGCCTGCCACATTTTCGCCATGTCAGGTTCTATCCAGCCGCGCTTCGGTGTGAGCAGGGCGGTCTGTCTGCAAGCAACGGCGACTTCCTTACCATCAAGCGTAAACAACGCCGCCTTCGAAACCGTAGCACCGTTATCGATTCCGAGCAGGTACTTCGGCATCGCGGAATTCCTTTCAGGTTTTCGCTGTTTTGAGGCGCGTGTTTTCAGTGCTGCCCACAATAACGTCATCTTTGAAGAAAATGCAGAACACAACCGTAATGACGAGAGCCATTACCGCTGGGTACATCCATATCACATGCCAGTTGTGCATAATTGGTATTGCCTTTTCGCTGGTTAGAGTGACGTATTTTCCGACGACGCTTCCGGCGAGCAGTGCGCCTATCAACCATCCCAGGCCGAAGGTAATAAATGAGATAAGCCCTTGTGCAGCAGCCTGCACTTCTTTAGGGGCTTTTTTATCAGTGTAGAGCTGGCCTGTGACAAAGAAGAAGTCAAAGCAGACGCCGTGCAGCAGCAGGCCCAGGTACAGCAGAAAGACCATTGAGCCGAGGTCGCCAAATGAGAAACAGATAAAGCGTGCTATCCATGCGAGCATTCCCACGAGGAGCATCTTCTTGACCCCGAATCTTGCGAAGAAAAACGGCATTATCAGGAGGAAGACAAGTTCGGCCATCTGGCCCATGCTCTGCTTGAACATCGCGGCGGGCATCTGCAGTTCGTTTAGGAATACGTTGCAAAAGGCCCAGTAAAACATGCCGGGAAACAGTATCAGGAATGAGCAGGCGGCGAATATTGCGAAGTTTCTGTCTTTTAAGAGCTTCAGGGCCTTAACGCCGAGAATATCGGCAAATGTGGTCTTGTGTTCAGTGACTTTCGGTGGGGTACTTGGCAGGACGAATGCAAACAGCCCGGCGGCCAGGCCGATACCGGAGCCGATTATCATCGGTAGCCTGGTCAGTTCGATGTTGTCGGCATAGCCCACGGCTTCGGTAATCTGCCTGCTGAACAGGCTTGCGGTGCTGACGACAATCCAGCCGATGGTTCCGAGCACCCTGATTCCGGGAAACTGCCTGCCTGGGTCGCTCATCTGGTTAAGAGCGATGGTGTTGGTAAGCGCCCATGAAGGAGTGTAGCAGATGCAGTGTGCCAGGAGTATCCACCAGAAAACAACGGGCTGCGGGTTTCCAGCGGGTGACACTGCCATTTTGCTTGCGAGAAACAGCAATATCGCAGCGAGAATATTTGTGACACCGAGGACTTTCTGCGCAGAGAAAAACCTGTCCGCAATCATGCCTACGAAGAACGGCGCGATTATGAAGCCCAGGGCCGCGGTGCTGTATATGCTGCCTATCTGCTCACCGCTGAAGCCGACCTTGTTGAGGTAGGCGCCTAAGGGGATAATCCATATTCCCTGAAAGGCGTACTGCAGAAACATCATTACGCTCAAACGGGTTCTTATGTTCATCGGCATTTTAGTCATTTAGTTTTCCTTGACGCATTTTAATTTGAAGCGCAACGCTTGGCTGTTTTTATCAGCCCGCTTAGGGTGGGCTGGAGTTTATCGCTTTTAGCTGCCTGGATAGATAATAAGCAAAGGCGGCAAACTTTGCAAGTTTTTACGCCAGAGTAACCGCAAACGGCGTAAGCGTTACGGCAGCTGTGAAAAGCGTGGACAAATCCCGGATTGGCGTTCGATTGATGAACGTCCCAGGATTGTTAATGATTGGGAGCGTGGAACGAATGAGAATACGAACGGATTATTGCGACAGTTCTTTCCAAAAGGAACAGATTTTTATCAAGTTGAGCCATGGGTGCTTGACAAAGTTGAGAAGTTATTAAATAATCGACCGAGGAAATGTTTGAACTATCGGACGCCCGCAGAAGTTTTCTGGCGTGGGAAAGTATGTTGCGCTTCAGGTTAAAATTTTCGATTCAATTTTAAGGAGGAAAATGACAATGCAAATCAGACGACAAGGTTTGTTCGGAACATGGGTTGTTTCACTGACACTGTTGGTAACAACTGTGGCGTGTGGCGCGGAGTTTTACGTGGCGACGAATGGCCGGGACACAAATCCGGGCACAAGGCAAAAACCGTTTGCTACTTTGACAATGGCACAGCAGGCGGTGCGTGAACTGGACAAAAAGTCGGCAGCGCGTGTGAGTGTTTTTATTCGCGAGGGGACGTATTATTTGGATGAGCCGCTTACCTTCGGTCCTGCAGACGGCGGCACAGCGGAACGGCCGGTAACGTATGCGGCTTATAGGAATGAAATTGTGACGCTGAGCGGCGGTCGAAAGCTGAACTGCAAATGGAGGCGATACAAGGGGCGAATCATGAAATGTGAACTGCCGGATGTGAAGCAGGGCAAGCTGAAATTTGGGCAGCTTTTCGTCAACGGCAGGCGTCAGCATCGTGCCAGATTCCCGAATTACGACAATTCGCAGCCCGGCGTGAGCGGTTATGTTCTTCCGGATGGCATCATCGGTCGAGATGTTAGCGATGCCAATCCCGATGAGAATGAAGACATGAGACACAACAACGTTCCACCGAGGGGAATCGTCTTTGACCCGGCGACCTTTACGAAACGGCAGTGGGCGAGGCCGCAGGAGGCTATCATTCACATCTTCCAGTCGTCTCATTGGGGCAACCTCCAGTGGACGGTCAAGGACATCGACTACGGCCAACACCACATCTGGTTCGGAAGAGGCGGCGATCAAATCGGTGCCAAATGGGCCCGCAATCCTATCAGGCTTAATGACACTTCGCAGTTTTACATCGAGAATGTCTTTGAAGAGCTTGATGCGCCGGGAGAATGGTACCTGGACGATGAGCAGGGCGTGCTTTATTACCGGCCTGCGGAAGATGTGGATTTGGGCTCGGCATTGGTGGAAGTGGCAGTGCTGCAGAATCTGATACGATTCGTCGGCGACCAGTACGATCCGGTGCGAAATATCACGGTTCAGGGCTTTCGGATTGCACACACCGCTTCAGCCTTTATGGAGAAATATTCGATTCCTTCCGGCAGTGATTGGGCGATATATCGCGGAGGGGCGGTCTTTCTTGAAGGGGCGCGCGGCTGCACCATTAAGGACTGCTGGTTCGATGCAGTCGGCGGCAATGGTGTGTTTATGAACAACTTCAATCGCGATAATGTGGTTACCGGCTGCAAGTTTACCGAAACGGGTGACAGCGCGATTTGCTTTGTAGGTACGCTGGAATTCACCAACGGCACTTTTTGCAGTTTCCCGTACGAGTGCCGGGCCGTGAACAATCTTATTCACGACTGCGGCGTATTCGGCAAACAGATAGCGGGTGTGTATATTTCGCGTGCCAAGCGCATCGGTGCCTCTCACAACCTGATTTACAATATGCCGCGTGCCGGAATATGCATCGGCGATGGTACATGGGGCGGTCATATCGTCGAGTATAATAACATATATGACTGCGTTCGTGAGACGGGTGACCACGGGCCATTCAATTCATGGGGCAGAGAAGCGTACTGGTGTCTGACCCATTCCCACAGCGAACGAACTTTCACGTCACCGCATCCGGCTGGAGATGTAAAGATATGGGCTCAGGAACCTACCGTGGTGAGAAACAACTTCGTGCACGGCACAGGCGATTACCGCGGCGGCTATCGACAGGGGCTGGATTTTGACGACGGCACGTCGAATTATCACATTTACAACAACGTCTGCAAGGGTATGGCGATAAGCATTCGGGAGGGTGACTATCGCACGGTTGAGAACAACATCATTATCAGGCCTGTCGTGCCTTTCGGCATTCATGTGGGATATACCGACAACCACGATGTGATAAGACGCAACATAATCGTTACCGACGGTGATATATACTATATGAACGATGCTCCGCCGCAGCATCCATATCTGAGTGAAGTTAATTACAATCTGTTTTACCATCCGAGTCCCGGCTGGGGCAACCGTACGGTGATTACGGTCAGACCCAGAGGTAAGAGTTTGGAAAAGTATACGCTGGGACAGTGGCGTCAGCTTGGGTATGACAAGGACTCGCTGGTCAGAGACCCGATGTTTGTGGATGCAGAGAATGACAACTACAGGGTGCGGGAGAAATCGCCGGCCCTTAAGCTCGGTTTTAAGAATTTCGATATGAATTGGGGTCTGACAGCGGAGTTTCCGAAGAAATGGCTGCCCTAAGCTGTGGCTTACCGGCAATGGGCGCTCAACTAATAATATCGAGCTTGCCCTTTTTCCGTTGGTAGTGTGGCTGTTTTGAGCGATAATAGTGGATGGATCAAGTCTATTATTGGAGGGTGGTGGGCTGAGGATTCGCGTTTGGGTTGATTTTTGGGCTGTGAGGGCTGATTTGTGGGTAAAATGGCGCGCACAAACGCGCCGATTGGCGGTGAAAAGGTGCGAAAACCGGCGAAAAAATGAGAAAATGTAAGAAAAACGGGCGAAAAAATGAGAAAAGCGTGTGGTTTTTGGGGACTTTTGAGGACTTTTGAAGAAACAAGAATACGTTTG
>Ga0114918_10000053_pt1 | contig 90313 bp, 89 predicted proteins | sample LantaG_FD_87015 | JGI IMG/M metagenome (GOLD analysis project Ga0114918, IMG submission 87015) | Deep subsurface microbial communities from Baltic Sea to uncover new lineages of life (NeLLi) - Landsort_02402 metaG | ecosystem: Environmental > Aquatic > Marine > Oceanic > Sediment | place... | reverse complement strand
ACAAGAAGTAAAATAAGAGCGAGATTTTTTCTCTTTTCCAAATAGTTTTGGATGAGAACACCCCATTTTTCTCGCATGGTTTTGGGTACCTTTGCAAATCCGTACCCAGGAAGATCGACGAGTGTGCAGTCTTCACCAAAAGAGAAAAAATTTATGAGTTGTGTCTTTCCAGGCCTGCTCGAGATGTGCGCGAGTTTTTTCGAATGAGTGAAGTGATTCAGCAGAGACGATTTGCCCACATTAGATCGCCCGACGAATGCAATTTCTGGGGCGGAAAGCTCAGGGAATTGATCGGGCTTTGCTGCAGAGGTGAGAAAGCGACTCTTAATAGACATCTATTGCCCTCCCTCCATTTTCTGTGTGACTCAATCGGATATGTTTGGTCTTTTCCGGCAAAAGAGCTTCGATACACTCTGGCCACTCGATAAAACAGACTCCTTCTTCAGAATACAAATAGTCGAGAAAGCCCATCTCGATGAATTTTTTTTCAGATTGGAGTCGGTACAGATCAAAGTGAAACAGAGGAGGAGAAGCCTCGTAAATGTTGAGATAGGTAAACGTGGGCGATTGTACTAAGGCGTTTGGGGCAAGCAAAGATGCGGCCGCTTTAACAAAAGTGGTTTTCCCAGCGCCTAAATCCCCGTGTAAAGCGAGGACATCGCCTTTTTGCAGAGTATTTGCAAGCTCTTTGGCTATTTTCTGTGTTTCTGTGGCTGTCATTACCCCGTCGCTTCTTCTTCTAGCCAGCCTTCGACAAAAGACGTGAATTCGGGTGACTGGGAGAGAGCTTCAACAAAGGTGGAGATTTTATCTTCTTGGAGTTTGTCTTGGATAAATGCTAAGAGGTCGTCTTCGAGTTCGAAGCGGTTTTGGCTCGGAACTTCGACTAGAGGAATGTGTTTAATTTGATTGCTTACAAAGTCATCAATCACGGCGCTTTTGCTGTTAAAGAGCTTGCCTGTCACGGCAGAGGAGAAGACAGTTTTGGTAATAGGCGCTTTTCTCTTAACGATGTAATTTGCAATGACTTCCGGGTCTTCGGAGACAAAAAAGCGCTTGACCCGGATACCATCTAATCGCTCAGTATTCTCAGGGCAACTCGATACCCAGTCATAAATCGCATCTTGGGGATTTGCGTGGGTATTGTTTCCAAAAACTTTTCCTGTGAAGGGACAAATATAAATTTTTGTTGTTTGCTCGTTGACGCTTTCTTTTTGGAATTGGATCTTAATTTCCGTTTCTCGCCACAATTTTCCTTGTGATTCAAGAAATTTTATCAATTCTTCCTTTCCCAGGTAAATCTTTTTTTCACGGATGAAGAGGATAGGATTGATTTTCAGCTTCTTCTCAAGAAAAAATAAAAATGTGGTGACAACGTCAGCTTTTTTGTTCTTCTTTAAAAATTTAATTAGCTCTTCTTTGAGATTTTCTGAGATTTGCATGTTGCCTCCAAAATACTAATACGTGAGGATAGCACACAGTTAAGATATTTCTCAAGCACAAGGTAGGTAGTGGCATTAAGGACGGACTGATTAATACGGTTGCTTAATCTCCGGCGTCTTTCGAGGCAAAATCGTCTTTTCATAACTCGCTGACTATCAATGGTTACCTCGTTATTCCGCAGTTCGATGCTTTTGGTCGAAGATTCGGGTAAATTGAATTGATCAGTGCCTCTTTAAGCGAAGACCTATTCTTCAGCTACAAAAGGAATCCATATACACCGCCTAAATTTTAATTTGTCCTCACCAGAAATTAATTGCTTTTTGAAAGAATAAAGTGTACACTAAACCCTCTATTTCTACTCCGGAGGATAAGAGTATGTCATCAACATTGCAGCAGCAACTAGTTCTTGAAGAAATCTCAGTACCAGGCTTCCATAAGGTCGTTCGTATCCGCGATGCAAAAAGAGGGCTCGACGCGATCATTGCACTCCACGATATGCGCCTTGCAAAAGCAGCACTTGGTGGCACACGGATGTATCCTTATGAAACTTTTGAAGATGCCTTGCGCGATGTGACAAGGCTTGCCAGAGGGATGACTTTTAAATCCGCTGCGAGTCAGTCAAATTGGGGTGGGGGCAAAGCGGTCATTATCGGTGATCCCAAAAAAGATAAGACTGAAGAATTGCTCATCGCTTATGCCGAGGCGGTAAATCTCTTTAAAGGAGAGTATATTTGCGCAGAAGATTCTGGGTGCAGCCCCGACGATATTGCAATAATCGCAGAGCACACACCCTACGCTGTAGGTCTTCCCAATGAAAAAAGTAGTGGCAACCCCTCTCCATTTACAGCTTGGGGTGTCTTCCGTGGAATCCAAGCCGTGATGAACCACTTATTTGGCTCGGAATCTGTCGAAGGAAAAACTGTCGCGATCCAAGGGCTTGGAAGTGTCGGAGCACGTCTGGCAGAAACACTCTTTTGGCATGGCGCTAAACTCGTCATAACCGATGTCCACATGGACCGCGCAGAGGGCTTAGCCAAGCAGTTTGATGCGAAATTAGTAGAGCCAGATGCTATCTACGATGAGCCATGCGATGTGTTTTCTCCCTGTGCCATGGGCGCTATCATCAATCCTGACACGATGGAACGCCTCCGTTGTCGCGCGATTGCAGGTGCTGCAAATAATCAACTTCTGACAGAAAGAGATGCAGAAGAGCTCCGCCGCGTAGGCATTCTCTATGCCCCTGACTTTGTGATCAATTCCGGAGGTCTAATCAATGTGACCGAGGAGACGACCAAGGAAGGGTACAATCCTCGTATTGCTCGCAAAAAAATCCATGAAATCTACGACCAGCTCTCCCTCATTTTCAAAATGGCAAGAGAGAATGGAATTTCAACGCAAAAAGCGGTCATGCAGCTTGTAGAATATCGCTTAGAACATGGTTTAGGTAAGCGCACCGGCCCAATCTACATGCATCATGCGGATTTAAGTTATTAAGGACAAGTTGCTAAGAAAATGCTGATTAATTCGGTAGTTCGGCTCGCATTGTCTTTTTGACAAAAAATCACTCCTTCATAAACTGCTGGCTACTAGTAGTCGGCGGTTTACTTTTTTCAGCCCTTTTGGCTCGAATCTCGAAGAAAGCAATTAATCAGCATCTCCCTAGGGAGATGGCCGCTCGTTCCTGACAAAAGTTCTAAAGCCACTTCCTTGTCATATTCTCGATTCTTCCATGTGTTTCGGCAAAATCAATTTCGCCTGAAAATATTTTTCTTGCAAAACGCCAACGCTTTTGGCATATTTACAGTAAAAGTGCAAATAGCGTTGGCGTTTATGCAGTATATTCCTCGTAACATACTTCCCCCAATAGAAAGTTTCTTTCTCCTAGGGCCAAGGGGCACTGGCAAATCAACGTGGCTCCAGAAAGCTTATCCTGGAGCTCTTCGCCTTGATCTACTCGATCGTGAAAATGAGCGTCTATTTCTTGCAAAGCCAGAAAGGCTGATCGATTTTGTAACTCCTCTAAAAAAGGGTGATATTTGCATCATCGATGAAATTCAGCGAGCTCCAGATCTTATTCCCGTGATACATTCGCTCATTGAACAGCAGAGGGGGATTCAATTCATCCTCACAGGAAGTAGCGCAAGAAAACTTCGCCGCAGTGTTGGGGACCTTCTGGGGGGACGAGCTCTTCTCCGTCATATGAATCCGTTTATGGCAAGCGAGCTAAAAGAAGCATTTTCATTAACGCGGGCTCTCAAGCATGGCCTTGTTCCTATGATTTGGCAATCTGAAGATCCTGAAGAGAAGCTTCGCGCCTACGTGTCGGTCTATCTCAAAGAGGAAGTACAGTTTGAAGGTCTCGTTAGACAAATTGGAGACTTTGCCAGATTTATGGAAATCGCTACCTTTTCTCATGGAGGAATTTGGACGAGTACCGAGATTGGTAGAGAAGCAGGGGTCAAAAGACAGACCGTTGATAACTACTTACAAGTCTTGCAAGATCTTCTTCTCGCCTTTACTATCCCTGTGTTCACAAGAAGAGCAAAAAGAGCTCTTATTAGCCACTCGAAATTTTATTATTTCGATGTGGGAATCTTCCGAGAATTACGTCCGCGAGGACCCTTAGACCAAGAAGCGGAAATAGAAGGGCCGGCACTCGAGGGCTTTATTGCCCAACATCTGCGAGCTTGGGTCGATGCGCAGAAAGAAACTCATAGGCTTTACTTTTGGCGAACGAAAAGCAAAGTCGAAGTAGATTTCATCATCTACGGCCCTAGAGGATTCTGGGCGATAGAGGTAAAGCGAAATAAAGCTGTTTCCCCAAATGATGTAAAGTCCTTAAATCTTTTCAAAGAAGAGTATCCTGAAGCAGAATGCTTTCTTCTCTATGGAGGCAATCAAAGACAAAAAGTGCGAGGTGTTCTCTGTGTACCGATCGAAGAATTTCTCAAACACCTAACTCCCAATGAACTCATATGCAAACAATAGCAAAGCGATTAGAAGAAGCGGTTGAAAAAGCTCTCGAAGATGCCTTCGGCAAAGAAATCGAAAGCCATGAGCCTGAAATCACCCCAAGCACTCAGCCCGAGTTTGGTCACTATCAGTGTAACAATGCCCTCAAACTTGCAAAAGCACTGAAGAAAAAACCTCGCGATATTGCCGGGGAAATCGTAGCCAATCTTAAATCCCCCATGATCCAAAAACTGGAGATCGCAGGACCTGGATTTATCAACATCACTCTTGATGAAAAATTTCTCGCCGAAGAAATTCAAATGCTCTTGCAGGACAAACACTGCGGCGTTGCTAAAGCCAAAGAAAGGCAGAAAGTCATCGTCGAGTTCTCATCGCCCAACATCGCCAAAGAACTCCACGTCGGACATCTTCGCTCGACCATCATAGGCGATGCTTTAGCGCGCCTCTTTGAATTCTTAGATTACGATGTCTTGCGCCTCAATCACATCGGTGATTGGGGAACCCAATTTGGGATGTTAATTTCCTACCTCAAAAATTTCCAAGTCGACTTCTTCAAAGGAAAAAAGACAGCCGAACTATCTGAGCTGATGCACTGGTACAAAGAGTCGAAAAAGCTCTTCGATGCCGATCCTGACTTCAAAAAACAGTCCCAACTCGAAGTGGTTCGTTTGCAAGGGGGTGATGCAGCCTCTTTGGAAGCTTGGGAGATGATTTGCGATATTTCCCGCACTGCCTTTAAAGAAATTTACGGCCTGCTCGACATAAAGATCGAGGAAAGAGGGGAGTCTTTCTACAATCCTTATCTTCCAGAAGTAGTTGATGACCTGGAGGAAAAAGGACTCCTCTCCCTTTCAAATGGGGCTAAGTGCGTTTTTCTCGATGGATTTAAAACTCGAGAGGGAACGCCTCTGCCCATGATCGTCCAAAAGTCTGACGGGGGCTATAACTACGATACCACCGACATGGCTGCCATGCGCCACCGGATTGAAAAAGAAGGAGCTGAGCGGATCATCGTCGTGACTGATGCTGGACAAAGCCTGCACTTTGAAATGATAGAGAAAACTGCAGAGATTGCGGGTTATCTCGATCCGAAAAAAGTTCAATTTGACCATGTCCCGTTCGGTGTGGTTCTTGGCCCCGATGGAAAAAAATTCAAAACTCGCTCAGGCGAAACAGAAAAGCTCATCGATCTCATCACAGAGGCGATCACGCGCGCTACCGCCGTTTTCAAAGAGCGAATTCCCGACGCCTCAGACAAAGAAATCCAGGAGCTTGGCGCCATACTTGGTGTGGATGCTATCAAATACGCTGACCTAGCTTCCCACCGCCTCAAAGACTACGTCTTCAGCTACGATCGGATGCTCCGCTTCGAAGGTAACACAGCTGCGTTCCTTCTATATGCTTACGTCCGGATCCAAGGGATTAAACGGAAGGTAGGCAAAGACCCCGCCTCGCTCATAGGTAACGTCACCATCCACCTCAAAGAGCCTAGCGAGATCGATCTCGCTCTCCATCTCCGCCGTTTCGGTGAAACTCTAGAGTCCATGGCTCGTGATCTTCTTCCTAATCGTCTGTGCGAATATCTCTATGAACTCGCAGAGAAGTTCAATGCCTTCTTCCGAGACTGTCGCGTTGAGGGATCTGAAGAAGAAGAGGGGCGTCTCCTCCTCTGTGAGGCTACCTCTCGTATCCTCTCCAAGGGCTTAGAAATCTTAGGGCTCAAAACGCTTCCAAAGATGTAGCTTGTCTGTCTATTTATTGCGGATGTGTTAGCAAAGCATTAATGAACAAGTTCTTTGGGAGAAGCTCTTTTTACTTCAGCGCCCAGGCTTGTTAGTTTTTCAGTAAGCTTTTCATAACCTCGGTCGAGGTAATGCAGACCTGAGAGGATGCTCTCATCTTTCGCAATCAAAGCAGCGAGGATGTAGGAAAAGCCAGCTCGCAGATCGGGGATGGCGATCTCTTTGCCAAACAGTGGAGTAGGGCCTTTCACAATGATGCTGTGCTGAAAGTTTTGCGAGGCAAAGCGACAAGGCTTGCCACCCAGGCAATGGGTAAAGAGTTCGATATCTGCTCCCATTTCCTGCAATGTTTTTGCATAACCAAATCGATTTTCATAAATCGTTTCGTGAATGATGGAAATCCCTTCTGCTTGTGTCATCAATACGACAAAGGGTTGCTGCCAATCAGTTAAAAACCCGGGATGGACATCAGTCTCGATATGGAGTCCGCCATTGAGAGGACCTTTATAGAAAAATTCGATCCCTTTTTCTCTAACATCAAAGCCGCCGCCGAGTTCACGCAGTTTATTGAGGAAGGTGATCATATGCGCATGTTGGGCACCTTCGACAAAAACCCGTCCTTTGCTCGCAATGGCAGCCATGCCAAGAGATGCGGCTTCGATCCTATCGTTGATTACTGTATGTTGCACCTCATAGAACTCATTTGCCCCTTCAATGCGGATTGTTCGATCGACATCGACAAAAATCACAACGCCTAGCTTTTGTAAAAATAGAATCAGATCGATGATCTCTGGCTCCATCGCAGCATTCTTGATCAGTGTAGTGCCCTTAGCTCTTACTGCCGCCAAAATAGTGTTCTCTGTCGCACCCACAGAGGGGAAGGGTAAGGTAAGAACGGTTCCTTTTAGCCCATCTAAGCATTGGGCAAAGTAAGCCAGCTCTTTATGCATCTGGCGAAATTCAACAACAGCGCCGAGCTTTTGTAGCGCAAGCATATGAAAATCAATTGGACGAGGACCAATGTTGCAGCCGCCAGCTGTTGGGACAATGATCGGTTGATCGGTTCTTCCCAAAAGTGCGCCGATAAGCAAAATGGGGATGCGGTTTGCGCCTGAAAAACGCTGTGGAATGTAGGTAGTTTTCAGTTCTTTTGTCTGTATCTCTAAAACGCCTGATTCCTTATCCCAAGTAATTTCACTACCAACCTCTCTGCATAGATCGACTGTGATTTCAACGTCTTTGATTTTGGGAACATTAAAGAAAACGCACTTCTTATCGGAGAGAAGCGAGGCAACTAAGAGTTTCGTGATCGCATTTTTTGCGCCGGCACATCGCACCGTTCCACGTAAAGGAACTCCACCACGGATTTTTAGCACTTCATCAGACATCGACTTCATTATCCAGCGAAGAATAGTATTTGTACAGATGTGTACTATTCAAACCACGTTTCGATGGGAGTTTGCAAGAATGAGTCGATGTTTTCTCCGTTGCTCCCAACAAGAAGCGTTCGTTTCGGGTTGAAAGCCTTCTTAAAAGAGTTTAAGCCAGAAAGAGAACTTTTTTTGGCTCCGCTTTTTACTTCGATGGCGACGAGGTCTTTCCCTTTTTTGAGGATGAAGTCGACCTCTTCATTTTTTTCTCGCCAATAAAACACTTCAATTTGAGTCCCTTTAGAACTATTAAGTAGATAGGCCCCAATTGCCGATTCAACAAGTCTTCCCCAAAACTCGCGATCTTCTTGAGCCTGCTCAAAAGTCTTTCCGCTTTGGGCACTCATTAGTGCGGTATTCAAGACTTGAAACTTAGGGCTTGATCCTCTCGATCGAGCGTGTTGGTTTGCAAATTTGTGGATTCCCGTTAGAAGTCCAGCTCCAAAAAGAAGGTCTAAATAGTTTGCAAGTGTGGTAGTATTGCCTACATCTTGAAGTTGTCCAAGCATTTTTTGATAGGAAAGAATTTGTGAGGAGTAGAGGCATCCAAGCTGGAATAAACGTCTGAGAAGAACAGGTTTTTTGACTTGAGTCATCAATAAAATATCCCTGGAGATCGTTGTTTCGATCAATGAATCGTTGATATAGTTTAGCCAGCGGGGTAGATCGGATGTCAACGTTGCTGGTCCTGGATATCCTCCGAAATAGATATATTTTTTTACGTCCCATTGAAAAAAGTCATGCATCTCTTCAAAAAACCAATGAGTGATGTGGAGGATTTCGAATCGACCGGCAAGGCTTTCTGTAAGACCTTTCTGTACGAGCCATGGAGAGGAGCCCAGAAGAACAACCTTTAAATCTACTCTATTTTTTGTGTCCTCGTCCCACAATTTTTTGACAAGAGAAGACCAGTTGGGGATCTTCTGAACTTCATCAATGATTAACAGGGCTGATTTTTGTTTAATTGCCAGCGCTCTGGCCCTTTCCCATTGCATTTCAATCCAAGGGAGGTCCGCAAGTGTGGCAATGTCTGCAGAGTCATAGTGGACAGGGAGCTGCAGATGTTCTTGAAGATACAGGGCGAGAGTAGTTTTGCCTACTTGTCTGGGGCCGAGCAATACTTGCATGAATTGTCTCAATTCTTTGATTCTTTTGGCGAATTCTTGGTAGATTTGACGAGGTTTCATAGAGAGTTTTCCTTTTGCTCAGTATATTGAGTGATTTTACTCAATACATTGAGTAAAATCAAGAGTTTGCTGCAAAAGAATGGTTGTTAGTTATTTAGGGTATCTTAGAAAAATCTGTCTTGGCAAATTTAGAGAGTTTAAGTGGGTAGGCAAAGGCCCTTTTTGATCTGAGGGGAGATAGGCGAGTTCGATGATTTCGCTGGGATATTTTTTTTGTTGGACTTGCAGCGTCACCCATCCCATTGTTTTGCGTGCATTGATCTCAACAACTGGTTGGAGTTGATTTTGGCCGTAGACCATGGCGTCGAAGCCCACATTCCCAAAGTAGCCCATGGTGGCCATTTCCTCGAGGATGGGCATAGCAACGCTCTTTTGCTCTTCGACAAAAGAAGGAGGTTGGCCTCCTGCTCTATTGCTCATGTGCGCGCCTTTAGAGCTTGTTTTGCAGATGGTGGAGCCTAGATAGGCGATCTCACCAGAAGGAGAGATGATCCATTGCGTGCTAAAATCGAGGGTTCTCTCGACCCAGGGCTCCGCGATGATAGGAAGGCCCCGTTTCCACTCATTTTCGCAGAAGCCTTTTGCCTTTGGGCTATCAGATGCAATGAGTCCTCTGCCTGCTGTGCCATAGCAACTTTTGAGAACCATTTTGGGCTCTAGGGGATCGCCTTTATAGATGAGTTTAGCGCCGGGCAGCGGATTTTTAGCAAAGCTATAGGTCTTGCTGTTGACCATTTTGACTACATCCCATGGAGGCATCGTGTATTGAAGGTCGCGAGCGAGCGCCCACTCCTGGACGAGTTGTGAGGCTCCCCAAGTCTCCACTTTCGAGAGGGGTGGCTGCTCATCAAGGGTGTAGGTAGGGAGTGTCATTTCATCGGGTTTGTCTGTTGCAAGTACTGAGTCAATCTCATTGCCATAAACGTAGGGGAGAAATTGCAGTTGCGTCATTATTGGGTTGAGAGTGAGTGCAGAGGCGAGAGTATCACCGGCAAGGCCAGCAAGTTCCCACTCGAAAAAGGTATTGCAAACATGAAGAATTGACATTGGATAAACCCTTAGGTCATTATTGACTCGATGAGCAATAAAATCAATGTAGCGGTTCTGTTTGGGGGAAGGTCTGTTGAGCACAAGATCTCTCTGCTGTCAGCAAAAAATGTGATCGAAAAGCTCGATAGAGATAAGTACGACGTTCTCTTGATAGGGATCAATCCTGATGGCAAATGGTATCTTTATAATGAAGGGAGCTATTTGCAAAATAGCGATGATCCGCAGTCCATTGCATTAGGGACCCCGACTCGAGAGATCGATCTTGTTAAAGAAGCGATCGATGTGGTTTTCCCTGTTTTGCATGGCACTTTTGGAGAAGATGGTACGATCCAAGGGCTTCTAAAACTTGGTAGTTTGCCCTTCGTAGGTGCGGATGTTTTGGGATCTGCAGTGGGGATGGACAAAGATGTAGCAAAAAGGCTGATTCGGGATGCGGGTATTGATACTCCTCGATTTCTCTCTTTTAAAGAGCATGAGCGTCCTCTATACCCCTTTGAAAAAGTCCAAGAGGGTTTAGCTCTTCCTTACTTTATTAAACCAGCTTGCAGCGGTTCTTCCATTGGGATCAGCAAGGCGATGACCAGCTCAGAATTTACAAAAGCTCTTGATTGTGCATTTTCCTATGATCGAAAGGTCCTAATCGAAGAGGCGGTAGAAGGTGTAGAACTGCAGCTTGCGGTGATGGGCAATGAGCACCCCGTTGTCTCGTTTCCCTGTCAAATAACGCCCAAGAGAGAGCTGCATTCTTATGCCTCGAAATATCTCGATGCCTCTGAAGCGGAATGGCTTATCCCCGCGCCGATATCTCACAAGCTGCTTTCTTCAGCGCAAGCGATGGCTCTTAAAGCCTATCAAACCCTTTGTTGCGAGGGGATGGCTCGCGTGGATCTCTTTCTCTCTAGGGAAGGAAAGCTCCATTTCAATGAGATCAATACGATACCAGGGCTAACATGCCAAAGTCCTTATGCAAAGATGTGGGAAGCTACTGGGATACCTTTTTCAGAAATGCTGGATCGCCTTATTGGTCTTGCCTGTGAGCGGCATGCAAAAGAGGCGAGGCTTGTGACTAGGATTCAAGAAGAGGATCTTTGTGCTGTATCACTATTGGATTGAGATGGTGGGGGCGTAGTCGCAGGTAATATTGGTAAGACAGTTCTTTTTTTCCATTTTCGGTGGACAGACCAGCCTAGTGCCAAAATGCCAATTGCAAAGTAGGCGACCCTCCAGGAATCCTGGGAATTTTCATCGCGAGCTCCCGTAGCCTCAGCCAAGGCCCAAACAGCCCCTACAAGGCCCCCTGCTTTCACAATAGAAGGCATAAAAACATCTGAACAAAACTGTTTTATTTCCATAACTAATTATCATACCATAATTGGTATAAAAATGAAAATGTAACAAGTTTATTTTTAATAAATATCTAGGAGATAACGTCCCTCTTTTCTGAGGGATTTGAGGCGTTGCTTAGCCGATTCTGGGGTAAGAGAGCCCTCCTGGGAGAGGATTTGGAGAAGGGTCTTTTCGACGTCTTTAGCCATCACTTTAGCATCGCCGCAGACGTAGAAATGGGCTCCATTTTCAAGAAGCTGGTAGATCTCACTAGCATTCTCTTCAAGGCGGTGTTGGACGTAGACCTTTTGGTCCTGGTCGCGCGAGAAGGCGGTGTGGATATGGAGATTTGAGTGATCTGCCCACTCCTTTTCGTAGAGATAGTCATTTTTACGGGATCTCTCTCCGAAAAAGAGGAGGTGTTTGCCACTGGCGCTGTGATGGGCTCGTTCTTGCATGAAGGCGCGGAATGGAGCGATTCCGGTGCCGGGGCCAATCATGATGATGTCAGTAGCATGATCTGAGGGGAGGCGGAAGTGGTTTGCGGTCTGCACAAAGAGGGGGACGGGGGTCTCTCCTGGGGTTGCGAGGTGGCAGAGGAAGTGGCTGGCCACGCCATAGCGTTTTTCAGAGCCTTGAGTCCAGGTAAAGAGGGCGACGGTGAGATCAAGGGTGTTTGTTTGCGTTTTTTGCGAGGAGGCGACCGAGTAAAAGCGAGGGAGCATGGGCCCGAATTGATCGCAGAGCTCCTGGAGGGGGAGTTTAGTTTTGGCATAGTCGCGCAAAAGGAATAGAGGGTCGTTTTGAGCGAGAAAGGTGCGGAGGTTTGCTTTGTCTGAGAGGAGGTTTTCTATGCGCTCACAGCCCTCGTTGGCATGAACTAATTTAAGGAAGGAAGAGGAGAGGCGTGAGAGGTTTGCATGGTGGGTGAGGAACTGGGAGAGGGTCATGCTCTTGCCAGAGCGCTTATGCACGATGGGGTCCTCGTGGCGTGCTTGCATAGCATCAATCAGGTGTGCGACGAGGGCGGGGTCGTTTTGAGCGTAGATACCGACTGAGTCGCCCGGATGGTACTCAAGACTACCCTCTGGCATGTTGAGAGTGATGTGCCAGATCTCTTTGGTCGAACTTTCTTGGGTAAGGGGATACCGATTTTTTAAGGTAACGGGTAAGGGGTTGTTGCGATCAAATTTTGTCATGGTGTATGAAGGGAGTATGTATTATTTACTCTGGCTTCTTTTGCCTTTCTTGTTTCTCTGTGGCTGTAGTGACTACGGCTCGCATCAGCATTATATTATTTCGCATGATGAAGTGCAGCCAGATCCTGTTCGTTAAGGAAGCACTGATTAATTCAATTCCCCAGATCTTCGGCCCTTTTGGCTCGAATCTCGGAGAAAGCAATTAATCAGCATCTCCTTAAATTTCCTTGCAGTCGCCCGCTTGCCAGGCTTTGGTGAGCAATCCCATTTTTTTATTGGAGATCCCTCCTAAAAACTCGATGGCTTGAAGCAGACGAGCTCGTGTCCGGTCTTTGCCTAAGATTTGGACCGAATCAAAGAGGGGAGGGCCTTGTCGTTTACCGGTTATAGAGGTGTATAGGATGGGCATGATGATTTTCTTGTGATTAACCCCAAAAACTTCGGCGACTTTGCGTGAGGCGGTATCGATCCCTTCACGGCCCCAGGTTTCTTGTGCCTCCATGCTCCAGATGATTGTTTGGAGGATACTGGCCGACTTGTCACCAGGTGTCCCTTTGGGGCAGAGGTTCTCTTCTGAAAGGGGGATGTGGTTGATGAAGAAAAACTGGCACAGCTCGAGAAACTCAGCAAACGTTTTGATCCGTGTGTGGCATAGGTTCATGAGTTTTTCCATCAGCTCATCTTTAAAGCCCCAGTCATGGATCCGTTTCCAAAGATCTTTTTCTGGGATGTTGTTGATGATGTACTGCTGGTTGATCCAGTCGAGTTTTTGGACATCGAAAAAAGCGCCAGATACGCCGATCCGCTTGGGATCAAACGCTTTAATGAAGGTTTCGAGTTTGTAGATCTCTACATCGCCTTCCATGCTATAGCCCATCAGAGAGAGGAAGTTGAGGAAGGCCTCTGGTAGATAGCCACTATCGCGGTAGTAGAAGATCGAGGTAGGGCTTTTTCGTTTAGAGAGTTTTTTCCCGTCTTTGCCAAGGAGCAAAGGCATGTGCATAAACACGGGAGCTTCCCAGCCAAATGCTTCATAAAGCATGACGTGTTTAGGAGTTGAGCTCATCCACTCATCGCCGCGGATGACGTGGGTGATTTCCATTAGTTTATCATCGACAACATTTGCTAAATGGTAAGTAGGGAAGCCGTCAGATTTGAGGAGGATCTGGTCATCGACGTCGGCCCAAGGGACAACGACGCGACCTTTGATTCCATCTTCATAGACGCATTCGCCAGTGAGCGGAACTTTTAGCCTAACAGTGAACGGCTGGCCTGCATCTTCTCTTTCCTTAATCTCTTCAGCGCTCAAATTTCGATAGCGCCGATCATACCCAATACGGGTCCCCATTTTCTTGGACACTTCGCGCATTTCGGAAAGCTCTTCTGCAGTAGCAAAGCACTTGTAGGCTTTGCCACTATCGAGCAGTTTTTGGCAGTACTCACGGTAAATTTCGGTTCTTTCCGATTGTCTATAAGGGCCATAGTCGCCCCCTTTATCGGGTCCTTCGTCCCATTCGATCCCAGCCCAGCGCAATGTTTTGTAAATATTTTCTTCGTATTCAGGCTTGGAGCGAGCTTGGTCAGTATCTTCAATCCTTAGCAGAAATTGCCCGCCATAGTGATGGGCAAAAACTAAATTGAAAAGAGCCATATAGGCGGTCCCTACATGGGGGTCTCCCGTAGGAGAAGGAGCAATTCTAGTACGTACGTTCATAGACAGACAAGTATATAGGGGGAGGGTATTTTTTGCTAGCTGGAGTAAGAGCTTCTATGCCTCTTTTTTTACGCAGCAGGCGGACTCGACTCCATCTCTGTTTCTTCCTGCATGAGGAGGATGAGATCCTTCATAATGTTAGAGGATTCGATGAGCTGGAGATCTGAAAGGCCATAGCTCTCTGCGGTCTCCGAGAGGGTATCATTGTCTGCGATGGCTTTTAAGAAATTTTGATAGTTCTTGTTTTGCTCGATTCTCTTCTGAGAATTTCGCGTGAGAATCTCCATATAGGGGCTGTAGGTATTGAGGATGGTCTGGAGATTGAATTTATAGAGCCTAACGATTTGGTTGCGGTGCATAGGGGGGACGTCGGCGAGATCATCATGGAAGTTTGGGGGAATGGATTCATTCTCGAGGGGGAACTTGGAGTATTCCTCCCCGATGTCCAGCTGAGAGTAGATGCCTGAAACGACGATATCAGGGCGGACACCGACGAGTTGGGGGCTTTTGCCAGAGACTGTGTAGTATCTGCCTCGAGTGACTTTAAACTCTCCCTTAAGATTGACCTTGCCGTAGCCTCCTGATTCTAGGGTGAAGGTTTGGAAGGTCCCTTTGCCATAGGTGGTTTCGTCTCCAACGAGTACAGCTCTGCCATAATCTTGAAGAGTTTGGGCGACGATTTCAGCAGCTGAGGCGCTAGTTTTATTGGAGAGGACGACGAGCGGTCCATCCCATGCGATTTTCCCATCGATGTTGCGCAGGTGCTGAACTTCACCGGTATTGTCTTTGACTGAGACGACGATCCCTTTTTTGATGAAAAGGCCTGTTACGACAACTGCTTGAGGAAGGAGGCCGCCAGCATTGTCTCGCAAATCGAGGATGACGCCTTTGAGGTCGTGTTCTTTCTTGAGCTCTTCGATAGCGGCTTGGATATCGGAGGCTGATGAGGTATTCGAGTCTTGGTAGAAGGAATAGAGGTGGATAATCCCGATTACACCATCGCCAAAAGGCTCGTAGCTCTTTTCCAGACGTGTTTCTGTCAAAACCACTTCGCCACGGGTGATATCAACGTGGAGCTTTTCTTCTCTTTTTTCCTCTTCTTCCCCAAATTCACGGAGGATGGTTAGGGTGACTTTAGAACCTTTGGGGCCGCGGATAAGTTCCACAGCTTCAATGATATCCATGCCTACAACAGGCTCTTGGTTGACGGCGATGATCCGGTCATTGACGTGGAGTTTGCCACTATCTTTAGCGGGGCCCCCTTCGAGGAGTCTTACCAGAGTAAAGCCGTTGAGGTCGTCTCTTAGTTGCGCACCGATCCCAAAAAGTCTTTGTTGGACTTGAATCATGAATTGATTGGCTTCAGCAGGGGTGAAATAGGTGGTTTGGGAGTCAAGGGCTGAGCTGACGGATTTTAAGACAAGGGAGAGGGAGAGCTGCTTTCGCTCTTTGGCAGAGGCTGGGAAAAGCTCTTCTTGCCTTTTTACTCGTCTCTTTTCCATCCGCTGCATAAATTGGCTCTTGATCTCGTCGTCTAGCTTTTCTGCAGCTTCCATTTGCAAAGAGCGAATATTTAGGATGCGCTCCTCAAGCTCTTTTTCAGATTCGGACCATTCAAGGTCTTTAAAATCAGAGGGTTGCATATGTGTGTGGAGGGCTGCATTTTCGATATTTTTTTCGATCTCATCGCGTCTTTTGATGGCGGGCGCTAGGGCCTCGTGAAGGGTATAGAAGTTAGAAAAATCCTCTTTTTTCATATTTTGGAGGGTTTCTTCTAGGAGCTCATTGCTGGGCTCTGTCCATGTAAGCACCTCTTTTTTAAGAAGATATGTCTTTCCAGGGTCCACCTCTTCAAGGAAGTTGACAAAAGCCCTTGCAACGAGTTCGGTGGTGAGTTCGTGATAGTTTACGTGGGCTTTTAGAATTTCTTGGATTTTATTCTTAGTATCCCTGGGACTGAGCTCGGGAGGTCGTGCTGCGGTAAGAATAAGAGCGAGAAAAAGCGCGAAAATACGAATAAGCATGGGCAGAATTCCTTTTTTTGCAGCATACGGGATAAAATTCTTTGTGGCTATGAAAAAAGCTGTTTTGATAAGCTTCTGGAGGTTAGTGAGATAAAGATTTCAGAATAGATATTTTTTGACCAGATCTGATCTAAATGCAAGAGCAGCAGAAACTTGAAATAAGGGGTTGATTTCAATTCTTATTTATGGGAAAATAATATTCTACTTAAGGAAAAAACTAATATAAAAACCAAGAGTAAGGTTCTTAAGCGGACCAAACTCAACAAGCTTTAAGTTTGGAGGATAGAAAAATGGATCAAGGGTTTAAACAGGCAGATACTGCTACTTTTACTGAGCAAGAGGTGCAAGCACCTATTCAAGGGAAGAAGCTAGTTTCTATTACTGAAGCAGCTAAGATCAATAATGTAACGAGACAGGCTATTTATGTTGCCATCAAGCAAAACAAGTTGAAAGCAACTAAGCATACCACTCGTTGGACAATTGACCTAGAAGATCTGGAAGACTACCGTCGCCAGAAATATTCTAGAACTAAATCGATGTACGAAGGAGAGCTGCTTTTCGACAACAAGAAAGGTTATTTCTCAGTGAACCAAGCGGCAAAAGAGCTTGGTGTTCCCGCACAAAAAATCTACTACGCAACGCGCGTAGGTCTTTTAAAAGCATCTCGTAAAGGTGCTGCGTGGGTCATCCACATCGATGACATCAATGGATACAAAGAAAACTACCTCAGCAAGCAATTAGAAGAGTCAAACGCTATCTAATTCTTTGCTAGAGAAACAGAATTTCTAGATCGGGCTTGATTTTCCCCCAAGCCCGATTTTTTTTGCCTTGAAATCCCCGTCTTCGGTATCTTTATCGCTATGAACACATGGCGCTTAGATAACATATACTCCTCCGATGAAGCATTCCAAAAGGACGTAGAGCAAGCAAGAGCCTTGCTAAAGCCTTCCCAAGATCTTAAGAGAAGTGTTTTGCAAACGCAGCAAGCTGGTAGTCTCGTACGGCAGCTAGAAGCCTATGTGGATTGCCTCTTAGCGCAGAATACGGCAGACCAAAATGCCCACCAAAAAAATGGCTGTGTTGCCGAACTACTCGCAAATTATGAGGGAGCTCTCTTTGCTCTTGGGAATCAATTGGCAAGTGTTGAAGAGGCTGACTTCCAAAACCTTTTGAAAGAGCTGCCTGAGATTGGCTTCTATATCGAAGAAATGCGCGTTTGGGCAAAGGAAAAAGCTTCACCCGAGCAAGAAAAGCTCATCAATTCTCTTTCGGCTGATGGCTATCACAGTTTTTGGTCTCTCTACCAGTCCTTTACAGGAAAAATGACAGTGGGAGAAAAGAAACTCTCTATTGGGAGAGCCTTCAACGCCCTCACAGATCCGGATAGAGAGACTCGCCTGGAAGCTTTTCAGGACTGGCAAGAAGCTTGGAAGGGATCTTCTGATTTTCTAGCTCAAATGCTCAATCACATTGCTGGTTTTCGCCTCAAAGTCTACGCGGCTCGTGGTTGGGATGATATTTTACTCGAGCCACTCTTCTTAAATAGGATGAAGCCAGAGACGATGGATGCGATGTGGAGTGCCATCGAAAATGCAAAACCCGCCTTTTTAAAATACCTGAAGAAAAAAGCTGAAATTTTGGGCCTTGAAAAGCTCTCATGGACGGATGTTGAAGCGCCCATTGGGCAGCCCAAAGAAGTGAGCTGGGAAGAGGCTTGTCAGATCATCATCGAGCAATTCAACAAATTTCATCCCAAAAAGGGGGCTTTTGCTAAAAAAGCTCTTGAGTCCCAGTGGGTAGAAGCAGAAGACAGGCCAGGAAAAGCGGCGGGAGGCTTCTGCGTCATGCTTCCTAAAAACGGCGAGAGTCGCATTTTCATGACGTTCAAGGGGACAGCAAACAATGTGGCTACACTTGCCCACGAATTAGGCCATGCCTACCACAATGAGTGCGTAAAGCACCTTCCCTTCTTCCATCAGCTCGCGCAAATGAACGTGGCCGAAACAGCCTCCACTTTTGGAGAGCTCGTGGTCATTGATCAGACGATACAATCAGCAAAATCAAAAGAAGAAAAGCTGCAATTACTTGATGACAAACTCCAAAGAAGTGTGGCTTTTTTCATGAACTTGCATGCTCGTCTTCTCTTTGAAAAAGCTTTCTATGCAGAAAGGAAAAAAGGGTTTGTCTCTGCAGATAAACTCTGCGAGCTTATGGTTGAAGCGCAAAGAGAAGCTTATTGCGATGCCCTCTCTGACTGGGATCCCTATTTTTGGGCATCCAAGCTCCATTTTTTCTACACCCATTTTCCGTTTTACAACTTTCCCTATACCTTTGGCTATCTTATGAGCAATGGTCTCTATGCCCATGCCAAAGAAGAGGGCTTTGGGGAAAAGCTTGATGCCTTCCTCGAAGACACCGGGCAGATGCGGGTAGAAGAGCTCGCACAAAAACACTTAGGCGTGGATCTAACAAAGCCCGATTTTTGGAAAGATTCTCTTGCCGTTCTCGTCCAAGATATCGAAGAGTTCATCGAATCGTCATGAATCCAAAAACACCTGGCTCCAAATGGCCGGGTGTTTGCATCAGTTTTTTTTAATGAGAGTTTTGCTCTTCAATGGCATGGGAGATTGCATTGCGACAGAATATAAGAGTGCCTTCATTGAATATTGACTTTTCTGGATCAGATTTAGCCTGTTCAAATAGAGCTTCAATTCTATCCAGGGCAGTTAACCCGTCACCATCTATAGCTTCTGGATCGGCATCATTTTGAAGCAAGTTATCCACTACATAAATATACCCAAAGCTCGCAGCTAAGTGAAGGGGAGGATTTCCGTATTCATCTCTTCCATTTGCTTTGAGTCCCTTGCTAAATAAGACTTGAACTAGCTCCTCCATTGGTCCTTGAGTTATTCTTGTGCTTGGAGAATTTGTCATTAAATCGTAAAACGTTTCGTGGGCCTTTGTTATAGAAGGGAGTCTCCTTATTGCTGGTGGGGTTGATAAAGCCATAAAGTCTCCTCAAAGGGTTGGCATAATAGAGTGCCTTAACAGGAAATTTTGGAGAAGTAGGAATTATATTTGTAGCTACTACCTTATTTTTCCTAATCTTCTAAGACTTTGAAGTCGCGGACTTGGAGCTGGATGCTCGATTTGTTGAGGAAGGTGTTGATTTGGGGGGTGAAGGCAACGCGCAGGAGGAGGTTTTTGCGCAAGAGCTGGGGTCGGCGGTGGGCCATGTTGAAGGCGATCCCTTCAAGCATTCGATCATTTTGTTCTAGATAAAATTTGAGGTGGGACTTGCCCACTACTTTGGGAGGCCAGGCTTGTTTGGCGTCGGCGTAGAAGACGGGTGGAGGGTTTTCATTGCCAAAGGGCCCTAGTAGGTTGAGCGACTCCATGAAATCAAAGGTGAGCTCGCCAAAGTCAATTTTAGCATCAAGTTGGAGCTTGGATTGGATATCTCGCTCGGCTAAGCTTTTATTGGCACCTGCGATGAATGCTTTGCGGAAGGCTTCGATGTTTTCATGCTTGATGGTCAGACCTGCTGCGAAATCGTGACCTCCGAAATTTTCGAGAAGGTGAGCATTTTCCCTAAGGATTGGGAGGAGGGGGAATTCAGGGATGGTCCGGATGGAGCCTTTTCCAAGGCCCTGATCGATGGCGATGATGAGGGTAGGGCGGTTGTATTGTTTGGCGATGCGGGCGGTGATGATGGGGATAATGCCAGGATGCCATTTGTCGGAATAGAGTAGGATCGCTCGGTGTTTAAAGATTTGGGGATTTTTCTCAATGTAGGCTTCTACGTCTTCTGAATTTTTTCGTTCAATTTTTTGTCTTTCAATGTTGTTGAGATCGAGCTCATTGGCTAGGATTTCTGCTTGACCTGGGTCTTCATTGAGAAGAAGTTCAACGCCTTTATTGGGGTCTGCAATACGGCCCAAGCTATTGAGCCTTGGGGCGAGTTTTGAGGCGATGTCGAGTGTGGTCACCTCAGATGGGTCTACATCGCATACGATGAATAGTTTGGTAAGGCCAATTCGCTTGCCGAGGCGCATTTGGCTAAGTCCATAACGGACGAGTATTCTGTTTTCACCAAGTAGTGAGCCCATGTCGGCGATGGTTCCAAGGGCTACGAGGTCTAGGTAGCGCTTGAGATCGATTTTACTCGGGCTCATCTGTCCGTTTATGATGAGTGTGTTGGTGATCCCGTGGGCGAGCTTAAATGCAACGCCAACTCCGGTGAGATCGCGATTGGGGTAGGTGCTCCCTTTTAATTTGGGGTTGAGGGTGGCCACGCAGTGGGGGAGTTGATCGGTGGGCTCGTGGTGATCGGTGACGATGACGTCGATTTTTTGTTTGACGGCCTGCTCTGTTTCTTCACCGGATGTGATTCCACAGTCTACGGTGATCAGGAGGCTGCAGTTGTTTGTGGAGGCGTAGTCAAGTGCATCTAACATCAAGCTTTGCTTGAGAGAAGTTCGGTTGGGGATGTAGGCAAGGGCTTTTATGCCAATATAATTGAGAAACTCGGTAAGGAGGGTAGCGCCTGTGATTCCATCTACATCATTATCTCCGTAGATAAGGACGGATTCTTTATTTTTTAAGGCGAGTAAAACTCGCTGTACTGCCTTTTCCATTTCTGGAAAAAGATTGGGATCTAGCAAGTTGGGGAGCTTGGCATAGAGATAATCATGGATCTGATCGAAACTTGTAAAACCTCGAGAGACAAGTACCTGTGCTGTCACAGGATGGAGGCTCAGCTCGTTGATGATTTTTTCATTCCATGGGGAATCTACTGGCGGATATATCCATAGGGACTCGTCATCCTGTGTAGTTGTGTACATGGTTTGTCATACCTTGAGAGAACCACATTGCGTCGGTTGCTGGATATCGCGAATGTATAGGCGTAGGCAAAAACGTGTTTTATTCTTGGCAACGGTGATTTTCTCTTTTGTTTATAAAAATCTTAGTTACTGCCGCACTACCTGTGGCGTTGTCTTCTCTTTAGCTGCAGCGCGCGCGTGGAAAAAGTTCAGCATTGGCGCGGCGATAAAGAGCGAGGACAATGTCCCAAATACAACACCGATGACCATTACTAGTGAGAAAGCAAAAATCGTACTTCCTCCAAGTAGGATGAGCGGGAGCAAGACGAGCATGGTGGTGCACGAGGTCATAACGGTACGGCTCAAAGTTACATTTAATGCATGATTCATAATTTCTATGAAAGAAGATTTACGCATCAGGCGGATATCTTCTCGAATCCGATCGAATACAATGATGGTATCGTTGAGTGAATACCCAACAATGGTCATCAGCGCTGCAACGGTGTTGAGATCGATCTGGATCGGGAGTCCAAAATAGCTAAGGATGGCAAGTACTGCTAGTGTAATGCCAATGTCATGGGCAAGACAGAGCGTTGCGGAAATAGCGTACTTGAATTCGAAGCGTATGGTGATGTAGACCAAGATGCAAAGGATAGCTAGGGCAAGACCCGTGAGGGCACTTGTGCGCATCGAATCGGAGAGTTGTCCGCTAATCTCATTCCAGTTTTGATCCAATGTTTGCAAGGAATCAACAGAGAGTAGAGCTCCATTTTTCTGCAGACTGTCGACCACCCAAGAAATGCGGGGGTTGTTCTCATAATCATAGGTAAACTCGCTTAGGGAGTTTTCCAGTGGCATGTTGAAAAAGGGTTTGCTAGCCTGCTGCATTCCTTTTCCTAGGAAGAGGCGGATTTGTGTTTCAGGAGAGAGCTGGCGCACTTGGAAATCTTGGGGCTGAGCTCCTGCTGCGATCAGGGCTTTTTCTACACTATCTCGGTAATCGGTATCTGCTTTTGCCTGCATCTCTAAATTGAGCGAGTAACCACCGGTAAAATCCATTCCCATGATGGTGTTTCTTTGCTGGAAGAAGAGATAGCCACCAGCGAGCACGATCACACTTGATAGGACTAGAGCGAGTTTTCCAAATTTCATGAAATTGAATTTGGAAGCCTTGATGAGCTTAGACATACTCAATTTGGTATGTTTTGGATTGCCGACCCACCATGTGAAGAAAAATCGGGTCATGAAGAGTGCGGTGAACATCGAAGAGGCTATACCAATGATGAGTGTGATGGCAAAGCCTTTGATGGGACCTGAGTCAAACTGCAATAGGATAAGTGCGGCGATGATGGTGGTCACATTTGAATCCACAATAGCAGAAAAGGCTTTGCGGTAACCAGCATGCACGGCTGAAGCAATGCGTCCAGTGATTGCAAATTCTTCGCGAATCCTCTCGAAAACAAGAACGTTGGCATCGACGGCCATCCCTAAGGTGAGGATACCTCCTGCAATGGTAGCAAGGGTGAGTGTAGCCCCTATGTTTTGCAAGGTAGCCCACATGATAAGAAGGTTAACAATCACTGCGATTGAGGCAATGAGTCCACCAAAGCGGTAGTAGGCAATCATGCACGCGACGACGAGCACGAGGGCAATCATTGTAGCGAGTACGCCAAAGTTGCGCTCTTTTGCTCCGAGCTCAGGGCTGACATTTTTCTCTGAGAGAATACGAGGGGAAAAGGATAGAGAGCCCGCTTTTAGATCTGCTTCCAGTTGGGATGTTTCACGCTGTGTGAAGCTCCCTTCGATCACACCACCCTCTCTAATGGGGTAGTTGAGCGTTGGTGAGGTGATGATGGTTCCATTGAGGAGAACGGCCATCCGCCACCCTTCACCACTTGAATAGCTGGCATTAGGTGTTCCTGCAATCTTGTCTTTAGAAAATTGGGATGTCCAAGAGAATAGATCCTCACGAGGATGGATTTTTTCTCCGGTTTTGAGGGTTTCCTTATTTTTGATTTCAAAGTTGAGGAAGTTTCCTTTATTGGGGTCGTAGCCTGCTTGTACGTTTTTGAGGTTGGCTCCTTCAACGGCAAAGTTGCGGAAGACAAGGGTGAGAGGGTGTGTTTTGCCGCGCCACTGGGTGAAGTCTTCTCCTCGTTGAATGGCGATCATGGAAACAGCGTCGTTGAAGAGATTACCGTTTGTGTGATCTTGGGGTGATGATAAGCGCAGGCCATTCTCATAAAGGGTGCGAGCTGATTGGCTACGTGGTTGCAGGACATCGGAATCAAAGGAGTCGCCGTGCATATGGCGCCAGGCTATTTGATTCACTTCTTCGGCGGTTTTGCAGCCTGTGACAACGGCTTCATTCCATACGTCTTGGAGGAATTGATTCGATGCTTCTGCTAAGCTTGAGTTGCTCTCATTGAACTTCTCGTTGACGATGTGGAAGTACATGGTAGAAGCTTTGATGAGCTCACTAGCTGAGAGTTCTTGTGAGCCGGGGAAGTCGAGAGTGATGAGATTGCCTTCTCTGCGGATGCTCACTTCTGAGACACCCATTTTGTTGACTCGCTCGTAGAGTTCGTTGATCCCTTGGTTGATCTCTTCGTCGCCGATGACTTGCCTATTGTTTAGATCTCGTAGTTCAATTTGAACGGTCTTTCCACCTGATAGGTCGAGACCCCAGTGGAGAATTTTTCGATCATCACCGCGGAAATATTTTTTGCAACTAAGTTGTATATTGCTCCAAAAAGCACTTTTGGTTGGTTTTGGAATGTCAAAAGCATTGACGCCACTGATTCCTAGTTTTGCCCCATGGTAGTCATCGCGCCATTTCAAAAGATCTTCATGGATGCGGTTGTCGATTTTATTCTGTGTGAGGAGTCTTTGCTCTTTGTTTGTGAACTCTAGGGTTGCAAAGCGCTTGGTCCCTTTTACAGTAAAATCTTCGCGTGTTGCACTGATAACGGGGAGGTAGAAGTCTTCTGCTTCAAATACAAAGTGGCCATCGAGATCACCGGTTGCGAGAGTGCTTCCTGGATAGCCGAACATTCCGTTTTGTTGAAGGAGAACTTTTAAAGAGTTGAAATCTTTGAAAAATTGTTTTGAGTCTTCGCTATTTGGAGAGGCTTGAACTTTTTGGAAAATTTTGTCGAGTCCTTTAGCGATCACATAGATGGAGTTGTTGTGCAACCCATGCTTAGGAGTTTCTGCTTGGCAAGCAGGCGCATAAACAAGCAATCCAAGTTTTCTCTCGTGCGGGGGAAGTTGTTGGTAGGTGGCATAATCCCAAACGGGGAAGGATTCGGTTTTCAGGTCGGGATGTTTTGGATTCCAATGCTGGTTGAGAGATTGGTAGACTTCATCGCAGCGAGCACTTGCAATCGAAGAGAGGCGCATGGTGAGAAAGCTTTGGCTTCCTTCCAATTGGTTCAATTTAACTAGGTAGTGGCTGCCCTGAGGCTTGATGTTCTCTCCTGAGAGGCGAGAGTCATAGGCAATCTCATTATAGATCGACTGGTCGATTTGTTCTTTCAAGTAGAGCTTGCCTTGGGCTTCCATTCTCTCTTTTAAAGAGGCTAGATCTGAAAAGAGGTTGAGTTCAAGAGTTTGTGAGGACCAATCAATAGTGAAGGCTTGGATGAACGGATTTCGATCTTCGAACTTAAGTGTTTGTAGTTTTGAGTCTTTTTCTTGCATGGAAGCGAAGTTCATCTCGAGCTTGCTGCTCAAAGATTCATAGGTCCAAGGGGATTTGCCAGCTGCAAATTTTAATTTATGTTTTTTGACCAGTTCTTCAGCTTCTTCGAGGTTTTTTTCTTGGGAAGAGAGCTGTTCTAGGCGCTGCTGTTTTGCGGTTTCGAGGAAATCTCCCTTTGCTTGCAAAGACTGTGCCTGAGACTGCAAGCTAATTCGCTCTAGTTTGAGCTGATCTTTTGTCTGCGTAAGGGTTTGAATAAAGTCTTGAATGAATGCGTCTTTCTTGGGAGTGTCAATTTGTGAGAATGAAGCGAAATAGCGTTTGGTAGCCTCTCCACTTTCTCCAAAAACTTTTACGTGGGAAAGAATATTTTGGGCGATTCGAAGCGTGAGATCGATTTTTTCTGGGCTGCCTTCTTTTGCTAGGGCTGCTTGAACTAGGCTTGCATTTTCGCTTGTCCCTCCAATGGCCATTCCTAATTGCATTGCACGGTCGAAAACTAGTGCGCGATAAAGAGGCGTTGGGGAGCTGTTTTCGGTATATTTTTCAGAGAATTGGAAAAAACTTTCCTCCTGCGCGGCAGTAAAATGCAAAGGGATTTTTCTCTGAAGAACTACGGTCTTAGAGGTGATATCGCCTGTATCATACAGGGAAAGTTGACTAGGGACAAAAGAGATTAGGGATCCGGCTCTTGGCAGGGCTTTTCTAAAGGCGGTGGCCTCTTCGGTGTTTTTGAATGTGATCGAGACATGCTGAGGGGTTCAGAGTCAAGAATGATCGCCTGGGGCTTGAGATGCAATGACTTGCAGAAAGATCCGAGCCAAGACGTAGCTTCATCTTCTAGTCGGTTAACCCGCTGCATAATCTCAGAAGAAATTTTTGTGGAGTCTTCCTTGGTGACAGGGTTTTTTAACTGTTTAGAGTAGAAGAATACGGTAGGTAAGATATTGTATACCGTTAAAAAAAGTACTCCTAAGATGAGCAAATGCTGCCAACGCTTTCTTTTTTCTATTGATTTCCCAGTAGATATATGGTTCCTTAAGCAAGTAAGAGTAGCTGATCCAAATCGAAATTGTCTACTCAAAAATTTCCTCAGCATTTCTGTTTTTTCTTTCATTTCAACGAGCGATATGGTAAAAGGGATACATTTTTAGTTAGGAATTCTGGTTATGCCTGGTATTATTGTTGTTGGATTGCAGTGGGGAGATGAAGGAAAGGGGAAAGTGGTTGATATGCTTTCTGCTAGAGCCTCTCATATTGTCCGTTCTCAAGGGGGCAACAATGCTGGGCACACAGTGATCGCAGAGGGCAAAGAAATTGCTTTGCATTTGCTGCCTTCGGGGATTTTGCATCCACATGTCCAGTGCTATATTGCTGGAGGATGCTTGATCGACCCTCAAGTGCTTATAGAAGAGATCAAGAGAGCAGAAGAGGGCGGTATTGCTTTGATCGAGCGTCTCAAAATCTCTCCGTATGCACATATCATTTTGCCTGTTCACCAAATGCTGGATCGCCTCAAAGAAAAAGAGAAAGGCGAAAATGCGATTGGAACGACAGGAAGAGGCATTGGCCCCTGCGCTGCCGATAGATCTTCTAGAGTTGGACTGCGAATGGTAGAACTCGTCAGCCCCGATATTTTCAGCGAGAAACTAGAAGTTTTCTGCGAGAGCAAAAATAAAGAGCTCGAGAAAATTTATGGTCTCGAGCCTCTCGATATAAGCGCTATTTACGACGATTACTCAATTTATGGTGAATTGCTTCGCCCCTTTATTGCAGATGTAGAAGGGTTGTTAACTGATGCTCTATTTCGCGATGAAACGGTTCTTTTGGAAGGGGCGCATGGAACTCTTTTAGACACTGTGTTTGGCAGTTATCCTTTTGTGACTTCTTCCTCAACGCTAGCCTCGGGCGTGTGTGCAGGAGCTGGTATTGGACCTGGATATGTAGATGAGGTCTTTGGTGTGCTCAAAGCTTATACGACAAGAGTGGGGAGCGGACCCTTGCCGACTACAATCGATCCGGACACTTTAGAAGATTTTCGCAGTATGGATGATTTTCGCGAAGTGGGTACGACAACAGGTAGAGAGAGAAGGATTGGATGGTTAGATCTTGTCTTAGCCCGGCATGCATGTAGGTTGAATGGGGTGACTCAGCTAGTTTTGACTAAACTAGACATTCTCGATTCTCTGGAAGAAATCTGTGTTTGTGTGGGCTACTCCCTAGATGGAGAAACTTTGGATAAGCCTCCTGCTCTTATTGAAGATTTAGAGCGTGTAGAACCTATTTACGAAACAATGCCCGGTTGGATGACGTCCACAAAACAGGCAAGAAAGATCCGGCAGCTTCCTGAAAATGCAAGAGCTTACATTGATAAAATTGAAGAATTTTGCAATCTTTCCGTAGGGATGATTTCAGTAGGTCCTGGCAGAGAAGAAACAATACAAGTAGATGAGGAGTGGATGTGACGGCCTTATTTGCCCCGGATAAAATTTATTCAGAAAAACGGCTCCATACTTTAAACCCCTTGCGCATCCCCAAGCACATCGCAATCATTATGGATGGCAATAGACGGTGGGCCTCAAGAAGGGGACTCCTTCCCATCGCGGGCCATATGCGAGGGGCAGACACTCTTGTGCAGACCGTTCGCGCAGCTTCTGAGCTGGGTGTCGAAGTTCTGACCGTTTACGCATTTTCTACAGAAAATTGGAAGAGAAATCCAATTGAAGTTGAAGCGCTCATGAAGCTTTTCAAAACCTTCATAGCTAAACAAAAAGATTCGATGGTTGAAGAGGGTGTACGCCTCGACATCATCGGTGATACTTTCCGCCTTCCCGCTGATGTTAAAGACTCTTTCGATGAAGTGATCGAAGCGACGAAGGGAGGAAAAAAATTCAATTTAGTTCTCGCACTCAATTATGGAGGGCGGGATGAACTTAAAAGAGCGGTATCGGCAATCGTAGAAGATTGTCTATCGAGTAAGCTTTCTAAAGATGAAATTAATGAAGCGCTCATTTCGAGCTATCTGGACACGTCTAAATGGCAAGATCCCGATCTTCTCATCCGGACCAGCGGAGAGAACCGCCTGAGTAATTTTTTACTTTGGCAAATCTCCTATAGTGAGGTCTTTTTGACAGAAGTGCTTTGGCCCGATTTTTCGGAGCAAAATCTATTAGAAGCAATTCTCGAATACCAAAAGAGAGTGTTGAGGATAGGTAAATGAAGCTCAATCGATTCGCAGATTTAAGTAAAAGATTTTCCATGGCAATTGGAATTATCTTTGTGTTAATTATCTTAATCGTTTTTTCTGCAAATCCCTTTGTTAGTGTCTTAGTCGTTGCTGCTGTTGCCGCAATGGCAGGTGTTGGCGTTTGGGAATATGCAAAACTTGCGAGTACCAAGGGCGTAAAACCCGCCGTGGCATTAATGGTGATTGTGGCCGTTTGTGTCGTGATCGCTTTTTTTATCGCCCATAAGTGGATTCATTCTCAGGAATTACCTGTATTTGTGTTTGCTGTAGGTCTTGGCCTTTTCTTTTTGAATCGCTTCCGCAAATCTGAAGAAGCTCTGATAAATGTGTCTGTCGATTTCTTTGGCGTAGCTTACGTGGCTGTTCCTCTAAGCTATATGTTGGCTATTCTTTATCCCATCGGGCCAACGCCTGTGATTGATGGGAGATGGTGGCTATTTTATCTCATCGCAGTGACAAAGATCACAGATGTTGGGGCCTACTTCGTCGGTCGTCTCTGGGGGAAAGCGGCGCTCGCTCCTATCCTGAGCCCCAAAAAAACGATTGAAGGGGCTATTGGCGGTTTGGTCTGTGCTGTAGGGTTTAGTTTAGGGATGGTCTATCTTGGAAAAGTGTTTGCTGGGAGCGCTTTTCCTCTCGTGTATCTCGATGCCTTGTGGCTTGGTCTTCTCATCGGCATTTTTGGGCAAATCGGTGATTTGGCAGAGTCTCTTCTCAAGCGGGATGCAGAAGTAAAAGATAGTAACAAAATTCCAGGCCTTGGTGGCGTACTAGACATGATCGACTCACTCATCTTCACAGCGCCCATCGTCTATTTCTATCTCCGCTGGTACACATTATCATGATACTCACAATTGATGGTCCTTCAGGAACTGGGAAGACTACAATAGCAAAAAAAGTCGCCGAAAAACTGGGGATGATCTATTTCGATACCGGTGCGATGTATCGTTCTGTAGTCCTCGGCTTGCTTCGTGAAAATATTGCTTTCACAGAGCAAGATGCAATCGAGAGTTTTTTAAAATCTTTTACTTTCGATATCCGAACACAAGACGGACAAAAGCACTACTTCCTCGGTGAAGAAGATATTACACAAGAAATTCGAACGCAGAAAGTCAATGCTGTTGTCTCAGAAGTTGCTGCAATACCAGTCGTTCGAGAGGCGATGTGGTCTATTCAAAGATCATGGGGGGAAAAGCAATCTGCCGTTTTTGAAGGGCGGGATATGGGATCGGTTGTTTTTCCCAAAGCGGATGTGAAAATCTTTCTTGATGCTAGCCCGCAGGTGCGCGCGCAGCGAAGATTAAGAGAGTTAAAAAATACACAGCCCAATGAAGCGGCCTTGCTTGATGAAAAGAAAATGCAAGAAGAGCTGCAGCGTCGCGACGCTTTTGATAGCAATCGCAAGCTCGCTCCTTTAAAATGTCCAAAAGGAGCTCTTCGCATTGACACGTCGGATCTTACAATCGATTCAATCGTCGAAAAAATTGTCCAAATCTACCATGACAAGGCAAATCAGCTAGCCCCTTCTTGGCTCCACTCGCGCAACATGCGCTTTATTTATCGATTTACCCTTTTTGTGTTCTGGTGTTTGTTCAAACTATTCTATCGCTATAAGGTCTATGGTTTAGAGCACTACGTCAAGCGAGCAGCGATTATCGCTCCGAATCACAACTCCTATATGGACCCCCCGATCACAGCCATCTCTTGGCCTGAAGAGGTCCACTTTCTCGCAAAAGAAGAGCTCTTTAAACCCTTTCTTTTTGGAGGGTTTATCAAGCATCTCAATTCCCACCCCGTAAAGGGTGATGTGAGTGATGTTTCGGTGTTTAAGACCATTATTGGGCTTTTAAAAGAAGGAAAACAGCTCATCCTCTTCCCCGAAGGGGGGAGAATGGACGGGGAAATATCTCAGATCAAGCCTGGCATAGGGATGCTTATGATGCGTGCAAAGGCTGCTATCGTTCCTACTTATATTCACGGTGCTTACGAGGCCTGGGGAAGGGATCGAAAATTACCAAAACTCTTTGGCAAGAAATGCGCTTGCATCTTTGGTACTCCTATTCTATGGGAGTCTTTTGCTCATCTAGAAAAGAGGCAGGCCCAAGAAGAGGTTGCCAAGACTCTTTCAAATTCACTCCATGCTCTCAAAGAATGGTATGACTCGGGTGCCAAAGGTATACCGCCGTAGCCATTTTCTAATAATTGCCCATGTATGATAGAATGGGATGTAGGAATTTCTGGAGAAAAAAATGACTGAAACATTTGTTTACCTTGAAGAAGGAACTTTCCAACAGGGTATTGGCTCGGGCCTTACCTTAGTGGATTTTTATGCCGACTGGTGTGGCCCGTGTAGAATGCTTACCCCTGTTCTCGAAGAGGTGGGAAAAGAACTAGATGGAAAAGCTACGATAGCCAAAATTGACATCGATAAAGCGCAAGCGATCGCTTCCAGTTTCCAAGTGACATCTATCCCAACGCTTGTCCTCTTTAAAGACGGAAAAGAAGTTGGGCGCTTAGTAGGCCTTAGAGATAAAGACACCATCAAAGAGTTTGTTCTCGCTAGTGAGAACGGGTGACCGCAGCTCTTTTAGAGATTCCTAAGAGAGATATTTCCCTTGGAGTACGTGGCGGAGTTACTTCCTTGACTGGGGGTTTTGCTGCTTTAAAAGGCTCTGAATATCTAATGCAAAAATGGGGGGTTCGAACTTCGAATCCCCAAACTTTTTTTCGCTACTATGAGCAACTGCAAGATGTGAGTAATATGCTCTTGCGTGGAGCGCTCAAAACTCTTGTCATTTTCTACGTCGTGATCTTTGTTCCCATTGTAGAAGAGTGGCTCTTTCGAGATGTGATCTACGCGTTTCAAGAGAAAGAGACCCAGGCTTCAAGAATCTATAGAGTTCTTTCAAATGGCATTGTTTTTGGGGCATTTCATGTAAATATTTTTTACGGCGTGGCCAACATACCCGTTGTGGCAGTAGCCACATTTGCCGGAGTCGTTTTTGCAGCCTTGCGTGAAAAGACGGGAAATATATATGCTTCGACTATAGCGCATTCAATAAACAATGCGTTTGTTTTATTTTTAAATTTTCTTAAAATTTGAGGTGCTATGTTCTCCAAGGCTCTTTTTGCAGCTATTATCTGTTCCATCACTGCCTTCGCAGGGGTAAGAGAAATATCTGCCCAAGATTTTGATAAAGAAATTAAATCTGGCAAAGTTCTTGTCGATTTCTATGGTCCTTGGTGTGGACCATGCAAAAGGCTCGCTCCTGTCCTCGATCAAATTTCTGATGAAATGGGAAGTAAAGTATCCATTGTCAAAGTCAACATTGACAAAGCTTCTGAACTTACTCAAAAGTACTCAGTTCAAGGTGTGCCAACTGTCGTATACTTTGAAAATGGAAAAGAGAAAGGGCGCTTTGTCGGATTCCATGACAAATCAGCTGTTAAGCGTTTCATCGAAACGGGCAAAGTTTAACCCCTGATTGGTACCGGATCTTCCTTCTAGGCTGCCTACGACGGGAGGCATCTATCTTGCTTCCCTCTTCATCCATATGTTTCCATACGGATTTCATCATGAATCTAGATATTTGCTCTCCCTCGCTTGCACCTAGGAGAAAGACAGGGTAGCAATCAGGGGTTTAAGCTGCGGCTATCTCAGGGTTGATTTTTTTAAAAATTATTCAGAGCTTTGGCCCCATTCGAGGACGTTATCGAGGAAGGACCAGCGGCGCTCAGGAGGCGCTGCTGCGGCAGTTTTGCCCATGATCCAGAGTTTATATTGCTCTTCTTTAAATCCATCATTCTCTTTAAGGGTGAGCCAGGAATTGAGATAGCAAAGAAACTCGGGGTCGTTAAATCTAATGGGGTAGCCTAGGGTCTCTTTCCCGAGTGTTGGTTTGGGTTGTACAACGTGGAATTTGGGGTTGGAGACAGTCCAGGCAATGGCTTCCTGCTCTTCCCAAATGAGGATATCAGCTGGGGGTTTTTCCACTGCAAAGTCTGCATAAGAGTCTAGAAGAATGATCTCGTGATGGGGGAATTCTTCGTAGGCTATCCCTTCATATGCTGTGTTGATAACAGCTGCAATTTTTAGGCTTCGATCAGCTCGGATATTGTCTATCTGGGCGAATTTTTTTCTGTGCTTGTCCTTAGTGACAAAGACGATTTTTGCCTCGAGAAAATGGTGAGGGAAGCACATTTTTTTAAGTCGTTCATTCGATATGGAAATGGCAGACATCGCGATATCAAAAGCATTGTTATTTAGCTGCGAGCCCAGAGTTGATTGTTCTATGGGGACAAATTCTAGCTGGTCACAACCGAGATCGTAAGCGAGTTGGTAGGCATAAGAAACGTCATAGCCGACTAGTTTACCGTGTTTGTTCCAGAAGCAAAATGGAGCAGCATGAGAATCATAGCCGACGCGTAATTTTTTCGTATTGAAGATTCTTTGCAAGGCAGGCCCGTCAGGGGGCGAGGCTGGGATCTCACCTGCATTTTCTTTTGTAAAAACGCGTACGGTGGCATCAGACTCAATTTCCAGGTCGAAAATGGTCTTGCTTTCGTTACGGATTCGTGGCAACGGATCAAAGTACTTGAGCCCTCCAAAAATGAGAAGGACGGGGATCAGGGTAAGCAGACTTCCAAAAGTGATTTTTTTCCAGTTGGTTTGCAAAAGACCGCGACCAGCTAGCATGATGAGAAATGCGAGTGTTGCAATGAGCATTGCAGACACCATGGCTTGGAAACCCGCTGTGAAGGGGACAATGGCAAGGTACATGCTGACGGCGTCAATCGGAAGGCCCAAGGCATCGAGGATAAAGGTGAGGCTGTTGATCCATGAACCAAGTCCTACGGCGCCAAGACTGGTAAGAAAAGTAGTAAAAAGGAGCTTTGCTTGGTCGAGGCCTCCCAGTTTAGTGGAGAAGAAAATGGAGATAAAAAATACAAAGGCTGCAGTAAATATCGATCCAATTGGTAGGTTGAAAATGATGGAAACAGTACCTTGGATTTGAGTTTGGACGTTTTCATCTTTGGGGTAGAGCATTTGCACTTCCCGCTTGATGATGTTGATGATGTAGGGCAGGGCTACGATTGTGAGGGTGGTGGTGTATACGAGAACAAGGACGGGAATGAGTCCTCGGATCCAAGCTATGGTTTTTACGGGAGTGAGCATGCTAGCTAAGCGTGGAATGATCCAAAATGTAACCAGAGAGGTGCCGAGCACAAAGAGGATGATGTAGGTGCTCATCTGCTTGATAGTAGCAAATTGTACAGTCCCTACCTGGTTAGCCATGATGAGAAACGTTCCGATGGGGGTGATGCGTGCAATCCATGAAGTGACTTTGGTCAAAGACTCTAGTAAGGTTTGCAGTCCTGACATGGTGGCTTGTTTGTCAGCGAGCTGCATCAAAGAGATGCCAACTAGCAATGAGAAGATGACAACGGCGGGAATGATGCCATGTGCTAGGTCATAGAAGATGTTATGAGGGATTAAGATTTCAGCAAAATTGAGATCAGGCACTTCTCGCATTACATAGCCGGTGTGTTTGGGGCCATCAGCAATAGGAAAACCCCATTTGATCAAATAGATCACTCCGATATTGATCAGTAGTGCTAGAGCTATGAAGAGGGATCCTTTTTTCAGAATTTGCATCCCCTGAGCTCTGCTCAAAAGGCCAACACCGTGAATGATTGCCACAACCAAATAAGGGATGGCAGTCACTTTGAGGATCATCACGTAAGCAGATGCATAGGGCTCTAGTGCGCTACATCGCTCGCCAAAAAAAAGGCCAACGCAGATACCCAGCAAGGTAGCGATGGCCATTTGGAGAGGAAATGATGAGCGAAAAGGGGTCATATTATTTACTTAATTAAAATTCTGCTGCCTCCAAGCTTCGTATAGCACAATAGAAACAGCATTGGCTAGATTTAAACATCGCTTCCCTTCTCTTTGAGGGATGGAGTAAAAATGCTGAGGCCATTTTCCCCAAAAAGCCTGGGGTAGTCCTGCTGTTTCGGACCCAAATATTAAGAAATCTTCGGGTCCGTATTCTATCTCTGAGTATGTCTTCTTTGCATGCGAAGAGTAAAAAAAGAAGCGAGCACTAGTATTGTCTAAAAAATGGTTTAAATCGTCAATAAACTTTACGGTGACGCCATCCCAGTAGTCGAGGCCGGCCCGTTTGAGCATGCGATTGCTTACACTAAAGCCAAGAGGTTTGACTAGATAAAGAGTAGCGCCAGTTACGGCGCAAGTGCGGACAATATTCCCCGTGTTTTGTGGGATCTGGGGCTCAAAGAGGATAATACCCTTGATTGGCATCAAATCATCGCACGTTATGTGTTTCAGCTTCTAAAGCTTTTGCTGTGTCGTGATCAGATTCTAAGATAAGGTTATCCGCAGACTCTTCCTTTGGAGCATTGGCTTTTACGATTTCAATTTCAAACGTAAGAAGCGAGTTGGGGGGAAGATATCCTTGTGTGCCGTAACCGAGTTCAGGGTGAATGTAGAGAGTGCGTGTTTCTCCTTCTTTCATACCTACAAGGCCTTTTTGGAAGCCCTGGATTGTTCCGTCAAGAGAGATCACTTCATCTTCACTAGACTCTCCAAAAACAGTTCCATCGAGGTATTTTCCAACATAATGAATAACGGGGCTTGAGTTGGGCTCAACTTCCTGCCCTTTGCCTTTTTTCTCGATTTTGTATTGAATTTTTCCATCGGCAATAGAGACGATATTTTTTTGCTTGGCATTTCCTTTTAGAAACTCTTCGGCATTTTTTAGGTTCGCCTCAGCTTTGTGCTTAAAAGCGGATTCTTGAGCGCTTGAGATGGCTCCAATACATTCCTCTTCAGTCATCGGAGATGTTTTCCCCATCGAGGCATCGCGCAGCCCTTTCATGACCAGTTCCATATCAAAATCAATCCCGATGGTATCGATATTTTTCCCGATCAGGTGCCCGAAAGCCTCAGAAACTTTGCCTACTTCCTTTTGATTCTCAGAAGCGATAAGGCTTAAAGAAAGTAAAGAAGCTAAAAGAAGTGAATAAAAACGCATTAGAAAACTCCTGTTTTTCATCCATTTTAGAATATAACAGATTTCTTAGCCAAGGAGAAATTTTTCAAGCTCGTTGAGTTTCAAAGGAATCTCCTCTCGGGAGGCCATTTTTTTTAGTTTAATTTCCCCAGAAGATAGTTCGTCATCTCCCAAAACCAAAACGTACGTGGCACCTAAAGAAACTGCTTTTTCGAGCGCTTTGCCCACCTTTTTTGCATGGGAATCGATTTCTACGGCAATATCTTGGTGCCGAAGGCGATAGGTGAGCTCTAAACCATAATCGCCTGCGCTCTCACCAAGAGGGACTAAATAAAGCATGGGGTGAGGAGGCTGTGGCATGGGGACTTTTTGTGCGAGCATCGTTTGCAATATCCTCTCTAGCCCAGCAGCAAAGCCAATAGAAGGGAGGTCGGGTCCTCCTAAAAGGGCAGTTAGCCCATCGTATCTTCCGCCAGCGCCGATGGCATTTTGTGCGCCTAGCTCGCCAGAGGTCACTTCAAAGACCGTTTTTGTGTAGTAGTCTAAGCCCCGGACAAGATTGGGAGTCACCACAAAGTGAATTCCAAGCTTTTTCAGTAAAGTCTGAACTCTCTCAAAATGATCTTTAGCCTCCTCGCTTAAGAAATCGTGAAGAGATGGGGCGCCTTCCAGCAGTTTTTGGTCATTTTTATCTTTTGAATCAAGAATTCTTAAGACGTTCTTTTCAAAGCGGATCTTGCTCTCTTCTGATAGATCTTCAAAATGTGGCTGTAAAAAGGCTCGCAGTGCAGCTCGAAAAGATTCTCTTGAGTTTTCATCTCCCACGGAATTGAGCATCACGGTCAGATTATTTAGTCCCAGCCGTCTGTAAAGCTCACAAAGAAGATCGATCACTTCGACATCCTGCTCAGGGCTTGCGTCGCCAATGGCTTCCACTCCAAATTGGTGGTGCTGTCGGTATCTACCCGCTTGAGGTCTCTCATAGCGAAACATGGGTCCTATATAATAGAGCTTTTGGCAGCCGATCTGCTGATCAAGTCTTTTTTCAACGTAGGCTCGCATAATGGCCGCGGTCCCTTCTGGGCGCAGGGTCATCAGGCGTCCGGCCCGATCTTCGAATGTATACATCTCTTTGGTTACGATGTCTGAGCTTTCGCCCACTCCTCGCACAAAAAGTTCTGTCCGCTCAAAAATGGGTGTTCGAATTTCTCGGTAGCCGTAGCTTTTTGCTAAGACATGGATCTGTTCTTCGAGATGGTGCCATAAATGAGACAGCCGCCACTCGCCCCCTTGCGTGGGATCTTTTGGCAGTACATCAAAAACGCCTTTAGCAATCGCATACTTCATAGGAATAAATGATATAAGAATGCTTGAGGATTTTCAACTTAATAAAGGGGGGCGACGCCCCTTATCGCACGAGCCCCTCTTCTCAGATTATCCTACCTTGAAGGGGAGTTGCCTTTTGAAGTTAGTGATGACGTTGTCGATGAGAGTTTGCCAGGTGGTGAGGGTAGAGGTTTTAGGATCTTCGAGGTGCTGATCATGGAGCTGTTTTAGAATTTCGATGAAGGGGAAGGGGAGCCAATCTTCACCCGCATGCTGCAAAAGGTAGTAGCCGAGGCGGTGCTCGGATTCGGGGGGGTAGTGTTTGATGATGTCCATCATTTCTCGAAAAGAGGCGATTTCTTTTAGGTCTTTTCTCTCGAGCACTGAAACGTTTTCAAAATCTTCGAAAAGCAGACTCCATATGTCAGAGAGCTGAGTAGCAAATGGAGGGGAATTACTCAGGTCTTTTTCAGCTAATTCGGCAAGTTTCTTTTTGAAGCTCTGTAGATGTTCAATAATTGTTTGTTGGTCGATGACTTTTCCAGCTAGTTTTTTGGAAGGGGAAAATGTATCGAACATTTTTTTGAGATAGGAAAAAAAAGTGGCGAGAAGGATTTCTTTGCCTTCGCTTGAGGGTAGCTGTCTATACTTCTCTTTTTCTTTCTTATCTTCTTGTGTGCGAGAGGCGTACAATCGCTCATCTCTGGGCCCTTCTGAGGGGTCAATGCGCCTGTTGGACATGCGGCTTTCTCCTTGCTTTATTTATACTTATATAGAATTTTTTCAATGTTTTATCAAGTTCTAAGTTGATTGACATCTGCCCAATTATCAGGTACGATTAACCATCTGGTTAGGAGTGAATTTATGAAATTTTTCTCGTTTTTGAGACCAACTCCTCCACAAGAGGAGATTGCCGACGAGAAGGTTGTCAAGCAAAGCTATAAATATTGGCGCTGGCGCACCTTTTACGGGATGTACGTTGGGTACATTTTTTATTATTTCTCCCGTAAGAGCTTTACTTTTGCTATGCCCTCTCTCATCGAAGATTTGGGGTTTACAAAAGGAGAGCTTGGGATTCTTGCTAGCATCCTCTCTATTTCCTATGGTGCAAGTAAATTTTTAAGTGGTGTTCTCTCTGACCGGGCGAACCCTCGCTTCTTTATGGGCGTGGGTCTGATCCTGACTGGATTTCTAAATATTTTCTTTGGCATGTCCTCATCTATCCTGTTCTTTGCCATCTTTTGGGGGCTTAATGGGTATTTTCAAGGATATGGCTGGCCTCCCTGTGCGCGCCTACTAACGCATTGGTATTCGCAGAAAGAGCGAGGGACCTGGTGGGGGTTTTGGAATACCTCACACAGCGTTGGAGGAGCTTTAATTCCCCTTATTGCGGCCTTCTGTGCGCAGATGTGGGGGTGGCGGTATGCGATGTTTATTCCTGGAGGTCTTTGTATTTTAGCTGGTCTCTTCGTGATCAATCGGCTGCGTGATACTCCGCGTTCTTTAGGGCTTTCTCCTATTGAAAAGTTTAAAAATGATTATACAGGAGAGGAAGAATCTCCAGAAAAAAATAAGCTTTCTGCTAAACAAATTCTTTTTAATCATGTACTAAAAAATAAATTTATTTGGATCCTGGCGATCGCCTATTTCTTCGTTTATGTCATTCGGATTGCGATCAATGACTGGAGCACCCTCTTTTTGGTAGAGGTGAAAAACTACTCGCTTCTCACCGCAGGAGCCTGTGTTTTCTGGTTTGAGATTGGGGGGATATTTGGAAGCTTGGTAGCCGGATGGGCTTCAGATAAAATCTTCCGTGGACGGCGCGGCCCGGTCAACATCCTCTTCAGTTTAGCCGTTGTATTTGCAGTCGGAGCTTTTTGGGCCTCGCCTGCAGGCATGCCTATACTCGACTCGGCGCTCATGTTTGTGATCGGGTTTTTGATCTTCGGTCCCCAAATGCTCATCGGAATGGTGGCGGCAGAATTGGCTGGCAAAAAGGCAGCTGGATCCGCAACTGGATTTGTAGGCCTTGTCGCCTATATCGGTGCAGCGACAGCGGGCTATCCACTTGGTGTGGTCTGCGAGAAATTTGGCTGGTGGGGCTTTTTTGTGAGCGTGGGCCTTTGCGGCGCGCTTTCTGTTCTCCTTCTCTTGCCCCTTTGGAATGTAGGCGGGACGCACAACAAGCGGATCAGTCAAGATGATGATGACCTTAATAGTCTTGATGATGATTCAACTCAGCCCAAGCTTTCCGACTAATTTACTGATCACCATTTAACATGCGGATAAGCTCCCAGGCCATAGTCTTGCCTAGCTTGCCTGCTTGTTCTAAATAAGAAATGGCCTTTTCTCTATTGGGCTTCACTCCTTCTCCATTAGCGTAGCATACACCAAGGATCAATAGGGCGGTAGCGTGCTTTTGCATCGCCGCCTTCTTACACCAATACGCACCTAGCTTTTGGTCTATACTTGTCCCTTCGCCACGGAAGTAGCAGCGACTTAGATAGTACTCAGCCTCTGCGTTGCCCAGCTGTGCAGCTTTTTCAAACCATGAAAAGGCAAGGCGTTGGTCTTGTTTTTCCCCTTCCCCGTAATAATGGAGCCCTACAGCAAACTGTGCCTTGGCAAGAAAGTGCTGCGCTTGTGGGTAGTTGTGTTGCGCTGCCTCTTCAAACCAAGAGGCTGCTGCTTCAGGGTTTTTAGGCACGCCCTTACCTTTTAATAAGCAGAGGCCAAAATTGAACTTGGCTTCGCATAGTGTATCAGCTGCCTTTCTGCACCATGAGGCTGCTGCAATAGGATCTTTTATGACCCCTTTGCCCTTGGCATAATGAAAGCCTAATACAAATTGGGCAATAGAGTTGCCTCGCATAGCAGCATCTCTTAGGATTTTCACTCTTTGGTCATCGGTATCATTGATAAATTGATAGATTTCTAGAAAATATTGAGCGCTAGCATCCCCTTCCAGTACAAGGGCTTTTAGCTGCTCAAGTTTTGTTTCGTTTAAAACTTCTTGTTTGGGAAAGCTAAATACTTCCCAAATGGTCAGTTTGGAAAGGGTTTTAATAAAGTTTTCTCCGACTACAGGCAGCACTTTCTGAAGTTGTGCCGAGGCTGAGGCAGCCGGTGATATCGAAGTAAAAACATCTTGGACTCTGGTTGCTTGGTAAGCTAGCTCATTGCGCTCTGAAGTCTCACTAGGTTGATGAAAGAGGTAAGTAGATAAAGGGCTTGGTTGGATCGTCTGCATAATTAATTGCGGTATTATATATGAGAGTGGGCTTTTTGTATGTAAGATTGCTGAATTTAAAATATAACTGCAATTCCCTTGTAATAAACCCTATTTTTGAATATCATTTCCTCCAAATTTTTAAGGGGAAGTGCTTGTGACAACACCTGGTTTTTTGATGGATCTGCCATTGGGTGTCCCTAGAGAGCTTGCTGATGCAAGCTATAAAGGACCTCTTCAACATGTATTTGATGGGGTGGACCCTCTGCTTCAGCAAAAGCACAATTTTGTTTGCTTAAAGAAAGAGGTCAAAGAATCCTACCAGATGTATTTATGTCAGTACAACGACACTGCGGGCAAAGTCCACTTTGCGGTCTCTATTAAGGGACTTTTTGGTGGTGATTTTGGCTTGCCAAAGCCTGAGAACTGTGTGCAGGCTGCTGGGGCTGGTGTTAGAGCATTGTTTTCGGAAAGCCCTGTTTTGCCAGCGAAGGTGCAAAAAGTTATTGATAGATGGCTTACGCACTCTCCCATTGACACTGTTGTTGGTCATTCTGCTGGAGCACGTGTCGTTCCAATCATTACTGAATATTTACAGCTGAAAAATCGAGATGTTCGAGGTGTAACTTTAAATGGTCAGATAAATCCAACAGATTCTGGGATCATAAACGTATGTACAGATGGTGATTGGTTAAATTGGTTTAGCAGGGATGTCCACCGAGTTGGACCGGGGGGGCATAGTCTGGATGATTTCAAGCCCTATGCGCACCTCACGCTTCGTGAGATCGAAGAAGGGCAAAGAAGCTCAAGACTGGATAAAATGAGGGAAGAGCTCCCCTCCCTTGAGAAAAAATTTGATGTTGAGGGGAATCCATCCTCTGAAACGCTTGATGAAGCTGAGCGGTTTGTCTTTGATTTGCAGCGCGCGCAAGAGGCAGAGAGCCGCAAGCAGCAGATTCAACAAGGCGTTGTTATGGCTGCAAAAGTGGGGGCTGCTGTTGCTTCAGGTTTGGACGATTGGCAACGAGGGAATACAGCTGCCATGGCGGCAGACGCAAGTGCAAGGGCTCAAAGTGATCGAGAAGCTAGGGATGCAGAATTACGTGCTCAGCATGGTGGGGCTGCAGCCTCAATGCAAATGTACCGCCAGGCTGCTACGCCTCTGCAGATGTCTTATTGGGCCAGTAGTCGATTTGCAACAAGTAAAGTAAAGCTCACTCGCCATTTAGGGAGCTTGAAGAAAAACGTTGTCGAGTGGGAGGGGATCCAAAGTGATTTGCAAGAAAGAAGAGAACAAGCATCTCTTGCAAGAGCTCAGTTCTTAGAAAAGAAAATTGCAAAGGATAAGCGCATTGTCTCCCAAGTTTTAAGTGGGATATCTCAAGTATGCGATGTAGCAGCCATTTGCGCTTCTCCGTTTTCTGCGGTAGAGCCACTTTCTGCCTCTGTTGCAGCTGCGGGCCTTGGTTTCGCTGGCAGGGCATTTAGTGCGGGAGCTGCCTTTGCAGATAATTCAGTGACCGCAGCTGAGCTCCAGAGACAAACAGAGGCAGCGCGATTGCAACACCAAGCTGCTCTGTTATCGGCTCAAGAACAACAGGCGGATGCTCGTAGAGATCTCCACGATCAAGCCTATTTTGATGCCCTTGGTCGTGTGGCAAGTTGTGAGCAGATTGCCCCATGGGTTCGAAGAAGAGCTATGGCTGACAAGGTTACCTATTGGGAAAGGAAGCTAGCAAATCATGAGAGCAAAAGAGAAGCTTTGCTTTTAGAGATTTATGCAAGAGAGTTTGATCGACTAGAGTTTCCAGCAGAAATTACTGGAGACCGTGCAACGAACACTGTGCGAAAGAGGGAATATTTTTTACAAGAGGGCTATAAGAAAACTCCTGCATGTAAAGGATTGGTGGAAAGTGAGGAACAGCTTGCTAGAGCTCTGCGGAAAGACCAAAAGTTATTGAGGCAAGAACAAGAACTAGCTGACATTAGAGACCGCGGCTACAGAGTTGCTGAGTATTGGGGGGATTTTTGGTCGCCCTCTGACGAGGGCACAAAAGTTTTTGCTCAAGCCTTAGATGAGCAGGTGCAACGATACTGGTCAAATGCAGAAGAGCGCGAAAGTATCATGCGAACGTTTGTAGCTTTTGAAGAGCTTGCCGGAGTGCTTGGGGACCGCAGATTTCAAAAAGCAGCAGGCATTGGAAGAGAGGCCTATACCATGGCCGATCTTGGCCGCTACGCTGTCACGACAGCGTTTCCAAACATGAATAGAGCAAGAAAAGGCCCCGGTTCCTTTATGGAAAATATCGGAGGGCTGCCAAAACTTCTTTCTGGATATCTCGTGCCAACAGTACAGTTTGCGATTTGTGGAATAAGAATCGCGCAACTATTAACGGAAGGGGAACTTCCTTCTTCAAAAGCGGCTATCCGTACAAGACAGCTCAAGTGCTTAAATAAGCAGCTTGAAGTGCTGCAGCAATCTGTGTCTTTCATCCACAGGGATTTGACAAGACATGGACGAGCTATTGATGAAGGGTTCGATCAGACTCTTCTCTCAATTCGTGAGCTTCAGGAAGGGATAAAAGCAAGAATCAGACAGTTAAAGGCTGGTTTTGAAACAAAACTCGATACGCAAGACTTTGATCGTGTAACACGAGAGGGAAAAGCAAAATTAAGAGAACTCAAGAGGGAGCTTGCGGGCAAAAGTTTTGCCAAGCGATCTGGTATGCTTCTTGCGCAAGCACAAGAACTCGGAGTAGATATTTCTAGTGGTGTAAGTTTGCCAGATAGTCCAGGTCCCCTTGTGGTCCCTGATTATGTATCTTTATTGCATCTCAACCCCAGTCACCATACCGCGACTTTATTGAGTCAGATTGAAGGAGAGAACCTAACTCTTCCCAATTTGCAGCACTATCTTCAGGTTGTTTCCAATTATCAAACAGCCAAAGAAGAAGCCGGCCGGGCCTCTGGTGTAAGTGCACAAACACGAGAAACTCTAGCAGAAGTGCATAAGATATTACTTCTGCAAGGACGCCACCTTCAAAAGTTCATGCGTTTATATGGTAAAGCAGCGGGCCAAGCGGCAGATGCCCAAAAAGGGATGCTTAAGGCTCTTAGCAGGCGCCTTGATGAAACGTTAAAAGCAGAAAAAACAGATCGAAATGCTAGGGCAAAAAGAGTAGCTGAACAACTTAAGGCTGGGGTCACCACTGCACAAGTAGGAGCGAGCCGCTTCGGCCTCACAAGTGCCTTTGCTAATCAGGCCAAACCACATTTAGCCCTTCCTTCTGAAGGGCAAGTTCTTGCCCAAGCTGTAGTAAATTATACACCAAAAAAGGATGCTTTCGTGGGAGGATTAAAAGGAGTTACTTCTAGGTTGCCTTCTGCCCCGAGATTAGTCGGTGGTGGGGTAACAACAGTAGGGGGAGGAGGAGTTGCAGGAGCGGTTCTTGCTCAAGGATCTGGCATTGCAGTTACTGGTGGGGCAGCGGGTGGTGCTGTGGGGGGAGAACTTTTGGCAATAGTTGGAGGTGCAATTGGAGCTGGTGCAGCAGCAGCAGCAGTATGTGCTGTAGCGGCGGGAGGTGTTGCCGTTACCGTTGGAAATGGGGCAAGGAGGGTTTGGTTATCTAGAGATTGGCAAGAGGTGTTAAAACAAGAACGCAGAGAGCTGTCTACACTACTAAAAGGTTCATCGAGACTACGATTATTTGATGAAGAAGGGCTTGTTCGGTGGCATCTTGCAACAGTTAAAAAAATCAGAGAGCTTTTCGTTCATCGTATAACGTTTAGGGCCAGCCCAGATGTCCCCTTTCGAGATGTGTATCACTCAGGTGTGTTAGGGCGAGTGAGCGAGATATTAACCTTGAGTGGGAAGCAGAGTGCACTGAGTCGCTTTTCACTGAACGCATCTGTAGATCCGTATTTAATTACTCAAGCGGAAATAGCTCAATTACCGCAATTTCCCATCCAATCTGGCGATGAGCAATTGCTTACAAATTATTTGCAGGCGGCAGCAAGCCAGCGTGCTGTAGGAGGATTTGATCAAGCCTTTCTGGATGGCTGTGATTGGGTCCCAGCTACTGAGCCTGGCGGGGTTCCACTTGCTTTTCCAAAAGTGTTGCTAGCCATTTTTGAGCAGGAGAAAAGAAAGTTGGCTGCGCAGGGAATTGCGCTAACGCCAAAGTACTCCTTTAAAGACAATGGAAGAGGTCGATATGAGCTCTCGCTCGATTTTTTTGTAGGAACGCAGAAGCATAGCTCTCTTTCTGTTGCGAGTTTTGATGAACGTGCGGTTAAAACATTTGGGGCTCCCATTGTTAAAGATCGTGTTTTGCAACACGAAGCCCCGAATCTAAACGAGTTTTTGGTGGTGGCGATGTATGCTTCCTATCAGAAGGATGTAGGGTTCCCTGGACAGAATACCGTTACTTTACGTGGTGGTGGGGTATTGGAATTAGTAGCTCCTGTTGATGAGCCCTTTTCTGGGGTTTATAAGTTGCTTGGAGAAGAGGTAGCGCAAGGCTCTGGGCGCATGATTCAATTCAACTCAGATCGCTACGGCGGGGATGATCAGGTAATGGCGGGAAAATTAACGTATAGGGGGGAAGCTCTGCCGCTTGAATCAAAAGACGCTTTAGCTCCGGGGTATAAAGAATATTGCAGGCAATACCATGTTTTAAAAGCAATGTATAATCTTCGAACAGATGTTCCTACCAACTTCCTTGATGAGCACCTTGCTGGTGCTGGCTTAGTGTTAAATTCGAGTGGAGAAATGGATGCAGTCTATGATCAAATGGCCTCGGCCAGGAAAATTGCTGGCCTTGCTGAAATTCCAGTTGGGAGATGTTTGCAGAGATTGCCTGTAGAAATTGACTCCTTAGGTAGTGCTCATGCTGGGTTGATTGGTGCTATTGCTAAGTTAGATCCCGAAGCCGACTTTGCCCAAATGGTTGCCGCTGCGCAAGTACCTTCAGCTGGGATGCCCTTGGATGAAGAATCTAGCGCTGCAGCAGCAGCCTGTGTAGCTAACAGCCAAAGATCTATACCTGGTATAGTTTTGAGTCCTGTTGATCCTAATGTGGAGAAATTTGGTATTTCTGGAACGAGGGATCATACCGTTGCTATCGGGGATTGCTTGTTCGATAATGTTTTTAAGCATTTGTCCCTAGACGATTCTTACAAATCATCTACTGAATTAAGGGAAGTTCTTGTTGCCCATATGCGTGCGCATCCTGATACTACCATTGGTGGCACTTGGATAGAAAGTGGTGTGTTGAAAAAGGGAGTGGGGGAGGATGTCCCCTACAAAAGCAGAGAAGAGTTCTTTGCCATCATGAAAACTCCGCTAGTTTGGGCTACTGAGGCGGAGATTGCTGCCCTTGCAGGAATGATAAATCACCCCATTGTACTGTTTTCTCAGAGTGATGAACCGAAGCTCTACAATCAAGGTTCAGAAAATGAGCCAATTTTGTTGTATCATAAAGATGAAAATCATTTTGTGTCTTGTGAGCCAAGAGAGGGTATTAGTTCAAGGGTTGTTTTAAACAGTATTTTAGAGACTGATGCCAAAAGTGATTCATGAACCAGCTTCATAAAATTGCAAGTGGATAGTTAGACATATCTGAGTATACCCATTCCAGTTCAAGAATTGGAGTTTAGGCAAGGATGTCCTCAAGTTTTTTGAATGCGACAAGCTCCAGTGTTCATAAACACGGAGTGAGGAGTAGGTGGAAAAATTGAGGAAAGACAGACGCAGTCAAAACCCAAGTCTTGAACTGGAATGGGTATAACTCCTTCTTGTTGCTTATCGCATTGATATGCTAATCTTTTGTCTATGTCTTGGGTACCACTGCATGTTCATTCTCAGTTTTCTATTCTCGATTCGACAGCTTCAATAAAAAAGCTTGCAGAAGCTGCTGCTAAGCATCAGTTGCCTGCGCTCGCATTGACCGATCAGGGGAATTTGCATGGAGCTGTCGATTTTTTCAAAGCGTGCACATCTGTCGGAGTCAAACCCATCATTGGGTGTGAGCTTTTTGTTGCGCCACAGGCGCGCGCTGACAAGATGCGTATCCCCGGTCAAAAACCTGGCTACCCTATCGTGCTACTTGCTAAAAACAAGGAGGGATATGGCAATCTGTGTAAGCTAAGTTCTAAGGCTTACATGGAAGGGTTTTACTACACCCCTCGCATTGATAAAGAGTTGCTAAAAGAGCATGCAGGTGGACTGGTTTGCCTTTCGGGGCCGATGCAGGGCAAAATCGCAGAGCTTATTGGCAATGAAGATGAAGAAGGGCTAAAAGCTGAGATCGCTTTTTACAAAGAGCTGTTTAACGAGGATTTCTACTTCGAGCTGACACGGCACCGAATGAGCGAGAGCCAAATGCGCGATGATGGGATGGACCGAGAATCATGGCTCATGCAAGCATCACAAGATTTTCAGGAGAAGCAAGAGATAGTCGGTCAAAGGCTTCTTTCTCTTTCTAAGGAATGGGACATTCCGGTAGTGGCAACAAATGATTCCCGCTATATAGAGCGAAGTGACTGGAAGGGCCAAGAGATTTTGATGAATGTCTCTTCTGGCGAGCCGGTTGAAATCTGGGAGCGTGACTCTCAAGGGAATTTAAAAAACAGGGTTTTGAATCCAAAAAGAAAGATCAAGCTCACACATGAGCTGTTCTTTAAATCGCCAGAGGAGATGAGTGAGCTCTTCGCTGATTGCCCTGAAGCTCTTAGTAATACTTTGGCAATTGCAGACAAGTGCACATTTGAGCTCGACTTTACTTCAAAATTTTATCCTGTGTTTATTCCCCCTCATCTGGAAGGGACCAAGTTTACGCCAAAAGAGCGAGAAAATGCGGCCGTTGAATTTTTGAAGAAATTGTGCCACGAGGGGATCACTAAGCGCTATGATACGGAAGCTCTTGCTAGAGTTGGCGAGAAATACCCAGACAAAGATCCCATGCAGGTGGTGCAAGACCGTCTAACGTATGAACTGGATCTTATTATTTCCAAGGGACTGGGGGATTACCTTCTCATTGTCTATGACTTTATCGCATGGGCAAAAGGACAAGGGATCCCAGTAGGACCTGGTAGGGGCTCTGGCGCTGGATCGATCGTCTGCTTTTTAACAGGCATCACGGATATTGAGCCTTTGCGCTTCAATCTGTTCTTTGAGCGCTTCATCAACCCAGAGCGTGTTTCTTACCCCGATATCGATGTCGACATATGCATGCACAGGCGATCAGAGGTGATCGACTATACCATTGCCAAATACGGCAAGGACAATGTCGCACAGATTATTACGTTCGGTACGATGAAAGCCAAAATGGCTGTCAAGGACGTTGGAAGAGTTTTGAGCGTTCCTCTTTCGAAGGTCAATCAGATTGCCAAGCTCATTCCAGAAGATCCAAATATGACGCTTGATCGAGCCTTAGAACTGGATCCTGACTTGCGCAAAGAATACGAATCGGATGAAGAGACAAAACGTTTGATCGATTTAGCCAAGACTTTGGAGGGATCGGTTCGCAATACGGGGATACACGCGGCGGGGCTGATCGTTTCTGCCGATCCACTTATCGAGCACATTCCTATTTGCAATGCCAAAGATGAAGGGGTGGTGGTAACGCAGTATGCCATGAAACCCGTTGAAGCTGTTGGTATGCTTAAGATCGACTTTTTGGGACTCAAAACACTCACGGCCATCCAAGTGGCGGTGGGTACGATTCAAGAGAGCGAGGGGAAAACGATTAATTGGGCCAGCTTGCCCTTAGAGGACGAAGCAACATTCAAATTGCTCAATCAAGGAAAAACGCTAGGACTCTTCCAACTCGAATCAAGTGGAATGCAAGAACTGGCCAAGCAACTTCACATCGACAAATTTGAAGAGATCATCGCTGTTGGCGCCCTTTACCGCCCTGGGCCGATGGAGATGATCCCGTCTTTCATCAATCGCAAACACGGAAAAGAGCCGATTGAATTTGATCATCCTGCGATGAAAGACATCTTAGAAGAGACCTATGGAATCATGGTCTATCAAGAGCAGGTGATGATGATGGCGCAGAAGCTTGCGGGCTATAGCCTTGGTGCGGGTGATGTGCTCCGAAAGGCCATGGGGAAAAAAGATCACGAAGAAATGGCTAGGCAAAAAGAGAAGTTCTGTAAAGGCGCCATCGACAATGGCATACCAGAACAAACAGCTATCACGATTTTTGAAAAAATTGAAAAGTTTGCGTCGTACGGGTTTAACAAATCACACGCGGCAGCTTATGGGTATTTGAGCTATGTAACAGCCTTTTTAAAAGCCAATTATCCAATGCACTGGATGGCTGCTTTGATGACCAGTGACCGTGATGACCTCTCTAAGGTGACCAAAATCATCCGCGAATGCCAGGCGATGCACATTGCAATATTACCTCCAGACGTGAACGAGTCGGGCAAAGTATTTGTTGCGACGGCCAAAGGGATCCGCTTTGCAATGACAGCAGTCAAGGGAGTCGGAGAAGGCGTTGTTGAGTCTATATTGGAAGAGCGGGCAAAAGAGGGGCCCTTTGCGTCTCTTTATGATTTCACCAAACGGATAGATACCCACAAAGTGGGCAAAAAAGTAATCGAGTGTCTCATTGAAGCAGGAGCCTTTGATTTTACCAAATGGCCGCGCGCTGGTCTCATAGCGAGCGTGGAGCCTATGTTCCAAGAAGCACAAAAACTCCAAAAAGAAAAAGCACGCGGTGAGCTCAACTTCTTTTCACTCCTTGAAGAAGAAGATAACCGGTTTTGCGACCCCCCAGAGGTCCCTCCGTTTTCGAAAATAGACATTTTGCGCAAAGAAAAAGAGCTTCTTGGCTTCTATCTAACTGGGCACCCCCTTGATGATGTAGCACACATGATGCAGCGCCTCTCATGCGTTAGCTTGCAGCAAATCGGTCAGCTCGATAAAGGCTCTGTTTGTAGAGCAGGTTTTGTTGTTGAAAGTGTAAATGTAAGGCTCGCAAATAAGACAGGGCGTAAATTTGCAATTTTGACCATCGGTGATCACGATCATCGCGTTAGCTTCCCATATGGTCTGAGCTTTTTGAAGAAAAAGGACACTTGCTGGCTGAAAACCAACTCCTTTATGCCGTATTGCAAGTGGATCGTGATGAAGACGGAGCTATCCGCCTGCAATGCAGATGGCTAGGCGATCTATCTAAAGTAGATGAAGAGATGTGCAAAGAATGTGATCTAGCTTACGACAAAGCCAGGATGCAGGTGAAAATGCACGCTATGCGAAAAAATAGGCCGAAAAAAGAAGCCGCTCCTAAACAACAACCCAAGGAAGAGGTGATGCGTACATTGGTTTTAAGGCTAAACGCCGATACAATGCCCCTCTCACAAGTACTCGAAATAAAAAAAATCTTTCGAAGCTTTAGTGGAAAATCAGCAGTGGAATTGCAGTTTGTTTCAAGCGAAAAACAAGTAGCAAAAATTTCGATTGACCCAAGCTGGGGCGTTGATCTCACAAGCGAGCTAAAAAATCAGTTAGAAGCCCTACCTGCGATCATTGACATATTGGCCGAGTCCCGCTAAAATCCGTACATTATGAAAAAAGCTCTCTTATTTTTTTTGGTCCCCACCTTGTGTGGTTTTGCCGATTTCACGCTCAAAGACGGAAAACTCGTAGAACGGGAATACGTTGCAACGCAATCCGTTCAAGAACACTATGGTAATTTGATAGGGTTTCTAGAGCGAGGAGAGTGGAAGCGCTTAGAGCAAGAAGCCACCATCCTCATCAGAAATTTTCCTAATACCTCCTTTTCTCGGGATGCGACCTATTTCCTCGGTGTTGCCTATTTCAACCAAGACGATTATGAAATGGCTAACATTCAGCTGACCGATTATTTAACTCGGCAAGCCACCCCCTCCTACTTTGAAGAAGCGATCCAATACAAGTTTGAAATTGCTGAAAAATTCCGACATGGCGCTCGTAAACACATTATGGGCTTTAAATCCCTCCCGAAATGGATGCCAGCAGGATCAGAAGCCATCACCGTCTACGATGAGGTAATCTCAGCCCTTCCCAACCACGAACTCGCTGCCAAGTCCCATTACGGCAAGGCTGGTGTTCAGGCTACCAATGAAGATTACCGAGCCGCAATTGAATCTTACCAGACGCTTATCAGACGCTTTCCTAAACACCCCTTAGCCATTGAAAGCTACATCGGCATCGGTGAAGTATATTTGCAGCAAAGCCAAAAAGAATTTCCCGATCCTGATCTCTTGGACTTAGCTGCGCTGAATTTGCGCAAGTTCCAAACCAGTTTTCCTGGAGAGGAAAAGTACGCAACTGCACATGATAGCTATGTGCGGATGCAAGACCACTATGCAAGTGGCCTTTATGAGACGGCCAGGTTCTACGAAAGAACAAAAAAATGGGGCGCTGCGAAAATTTACTATACCAAAATTTTGGGAAGCTACCCCGACTCTTTTGTCGCCAAAAAATGTAGAAATAGACTCCAAGTTGTCGAGACCAAGCTAGCCTATTTCGAATCGAAAAAATAATGAATCGCATACTACTTGTCTGCCTACTAGCCCTTTCCGCGTGTGGTTACCGCTTTGATGGAGGGGACCCAATAGCAATCTCAGTTCCCTACGTCATAGGAGATTTTGAAGGAGAGCTGACCGATGCCCTCGCTGCCGAAATCTCAAAAAGTGCCGATTTTCGTTTCACAGATGGGCCAAGTGATTGGACTTTAAAAGCTAAAATCAAGGGAGCTACAAATGATCGGATCGGCTATCGGTACGATCGCGATCCCAAAAGTGGCGAACTTCGTGACAATGTATTGGGCATTGAAAATCGCAAGACAATTTCCGTTGAGATCTCAGTAGAAGATTCACATACAGGCAAATGCATCCTAGGGCCTCAAACTATCAAAGCAGGGGCCGACTATGACTATGATGACCCCAACTCTCTGCAAGACCTCTCCTTCGTCAACCCTGCAACGGGTCGCCTAGCCACCTCGATCCAGTTTTCCCTAGGTCAGCTTGATAATGTCGGCTCAGCTGGCGAAAACGCCATCTACCCCATCTACGACCGCCTCGCAAGAAGGATCGTTGACGGCATGATCGCCTCTGGGAGCTGGGATGACGAGTAAAAGTTTCCCGGCAACGATTTCACAGCTCCCTTCTATGCTTATTTGGGTACGCACCCATCTTGATCAAACTTCTCTTGCTAAGCCTGAGAAAATGCGCCTTGAGCTTGCCATGGAAGAGGCGATTGTCAATGTGATCAAACACGGAAAAGTAGATGAGCTCTCTTTAGGCGCTTGCCAAAGCGAGGGGCAGCAAATTGAGTTTGAGCTCACAGATGCAGGGCCTGCTTTCAATCCTTTGACCCATCCTCTCCCTGAGGAAACGGATCTTCCATTGGAGAAGCTGGAGCCTGGGGGCAAAGGTCTAATCTTAATGCGCAAGTGCACTGATGCAATTCTCTATCGCAGAGATGGCGATCTAAATGTCTTGACTATCGTGAAAAAAATCTAACACTACTCTTTCTTGCCAATCGAGGAGATGATGGCCTCGGTGTCGATGACGTCGATAAGGAAGTGCTGGAGCACTTTGAGGATGAACTTGGGCGTGTTATAGACCCCAGCGGTAGCGTAGACGAGCTCGAGGTGGGGTTTTTTCTTTTGGAGCTGGGAGATGTAGGTGTGGGTGGTGGGGATGTCATCTACCATTTTCGGGACGATCCAAATAGCGAATTTCTCGTTGTGAAGGGTGATTTTATCTGGAGTTTCGGTCACATGGAAGTATTGGGTCACATCATCGGGCTCTTCTTCGTCGAAATCTTCTTTATTGAGCAGACCCATTTCACACAGTGTCTCTAGATTGATCTCAATGATCCCATCGGGTGCGCACTTTTGAAAATTCGTGGTGAACTCTGAGTAGGCGTCTTCCATTTCATTTGGTGTCACTTTTGAATAATCCTCTCTATAGGGTATACTGGTTCGATACCCCGCCGGTTCCCTCATATTGAACACACCCGGCCTTTTTTTTAAAGTCTATCATGCATAAATTTCTCATTGCTTCGTTTCTATTTTTGACCTCAGCTCTTAGCGCTCAGCCGCTTAACGTAAAGGTGAGGGGCAAGTCAGCAATTTTGTATAATCCGAATAATCGGACAATTTTGTTTGAAAAGCAGGCAAAAGAGCCCCACTATCCAGCAAGTGTCATGAAAATTGCGACTGCTCTTTTTGTGTTGGATCAAAAAGGGATCGATTTGGAGCAGCGCTTCAAGGCTTCTAGCCAGGCTCTTGCAGTTGTACAGGCTGAAGAGAAGCATGCAGATTTTTTGAGTTTCCCTCCTTACGTTATGGAGCATGATGGAGTAATGATAGGAGTTGAAGAGGGGAAAGAGTACACACTGGAGGCTCTTCTACACGGAGCTCTGCTTGCGTCTGGCAATGATGCATCGAATGTCTTAGCGGAAGGCTTGGGGGGATCCATTGAAAACTTTATGCAAGAGATGAATCACTTTTTCCAAGAGAAAGGGTTTAGTCAGACCCGGTTTCAAAATCCTCATGGCCTGCATCATCCAGCTCAAATGATAACAGCCTATGATATGGCACGCATTGCGGGGCTGGCCTTCGATAATCCCACATTTTGCAAGATAGTGATGGCCCCCTCATATGACCTAGAGGATGGGACAATCTGGAAAAATACGAATCGTTTTCTAAAAGAAGGAAAAGGTAAATATCCCTATTTTATAGGGGGAAAAACCGGGTATGTAGCCAGTGCTGGATACAATTTGGTAGTCGCCATGGAAAAAAATGGCCGGAGGCTGATCGCTGTAACGCTAGGTTGTGAAAAAAGCAGCGAACGTTTTGAGGATGCCATTCATCTTTTTGAAGCGGCCTTCCGCGAAGAAGAGCAAAAACGTCTTCTTTTTGCCAAGGGTCAGGGCGGCTTTTCTCCGAAGGGAGATGAATCTCGGCGAGCCAAGCTCAAGGAAGATGTTGAGTTGCGCTATTTCCCTTCAGAAGAATCAGAATTGAAGGCCAAACTCATTTGGCATAAGTTGAAATCGGCTTCAAAGGGCGCTCAGGTCGGAAAGCTCGTAGTGGAAAATGCCTCTGGCGTGGAAGTTGCCTCCACTCCTCTCATTGCAGAGAAAAGATGGAAAGGCAATGGACCTTCGCAACTTGTGTGGTGGCTCTTAGGGCTTGCTATTTTCGCAGGCGGTATAAAGCTTCGCAAAGTCTTCCAAAGATAGCTGCCCTGGGCGGCTAGTCGGTTTAATATTTGCAGCAGCAAATCCCTTTTCTAGAATTTCTGGCTCGTAGATTTTTTTAAGAGTACTTCGAAGCATTTTTCGCCTTTGGTTAAAAGCGGTACGCGTCATTTGAAAAAAGCCTTCCTCGGAAAAAGAATAGGGGAAGGGATGTAAAGGCATGTGAATGATGCAAGAGTGAACTGAGGGAGAAGGGAAGAAGCTCGTAGGCTTTACGGTGAAGCAGTATTTTGGAGATGAATAGGCAGAAAGGAAGAGGGTGAAGCTGCTGTACTGAGGAGTGTTTGTTTGCGCAGTCATCCGCTCTCCTATTTCCCTTTGGACCATCACGGTGAGAGAGGTGATGGGAGGATGGAGATAGACTAGCCGCTCGATGAGGGGGGTGGTGATGTTGTAGGGGAGGTTGGCGACTACTTTGGTAGGATGATCGAGCTTGAGAGGGCAGGTTAGAGCATCACCTTCGGTAATTTGCAGGCGATCACACTTTAATGAACTTAGTTTTTCTGTTAATTCGGGATCTTTTTCGATGGCGTGGACGATAGCGCCTTTCTCAAGCAATTTTTCGGTGAGGGCTCCGGGACCGGGGCCAATTTCTAGAACATGATCGCCCTCTTGGATGGAGGCACTTTTGCAAATCTTTTCGAGGATATTTTGATCGATTAGAAAATTTTGCGATAAACGCTTCTTTGCCCGGACTCCTAGTTTATGGAGCTCCGAGGGTTTATATCTGCTCATTAGCGCAAGGAAAAAGGTTGGAAATCTTGGGGGATCAGGCCAATAGCTTGTTCGCTATAGTTAAACTGCTTGCGAAGTTTTGCGAGATAGGGAGGGAGCTCTTTGTCGATTTCTTTTTGCACGAGGTCATCGAGGAGTTTTTCGGTCATGGAGTCAAAAGAAGGGGGAGCTGATTTTTTGTGGTCCTTTAGAAAGAAAATCCTGTGGACGGTGCTGTTGTCCTGGCGGCTGACTTGAGGGACGGGATCGCTATAGCTTCCAGTGGCAAGGCTGCAAAGGACAGATTTGTGCGCAGCGGAGAGGTCTTTGCCTTCTACGTTGTACTCATCAGAGACGTTGATAGCAATGCTTGGGTCTAGCTCTTCGTTTTCGGTGAGTTTTTTCGCAAGTGTTTCGAAGGGAAGGGGCTCATTGCGGATGATGGCGTGGGCTTTTTGCGCGTAGATGCTGCCGAGCTGCTCTGTTTTGGCTCGGATAGAAAGGACTTGGTATTTCCATTCTTCCTTTGGAGGATTTGTGGTGAGAAAACTGGCGAAGGCGGTTTTAATATCTTGCGGTCCAATTTTATCTTGTGATTTTTTATACACTCGGAAATAGCTCACTTGTTGGACAGCAATTTCGGTGTAGATCATTTGCCAGGCTTCATCGAGTGTGAGTCCGAGAGTATCTAAGCTTTCCATTACGTTAGGGCCAAAGCGCTCGTGGATGATTTCCCGGATTTTTGCATCGGGAATGTTGAGCTGCAGTTTTTCGGCGTCGGCGAGAATGAGCTCATTCTTCACGAGTTCATTAAGAGCATGACGCCAGCTTTGATTGAAAAATTGGTAACGTTTATCGGCGTATTTTGCTTCTTCGGGGTAGGTCTGATATAAGAAAACTTCCATCTTTTTCATTACATCAAAAACGGAGATGTTCTTCCCGTTTACGGAGGCAAGGATCCGATTATTGACTAGAATCTCAGGCTCTTGAGGAGCGGCAAAGGTCAAAACGGGGAGGAGTAAAAAAAAGAAGATTTTCATGAGAGTCATCATAATGGGTTGTTGTTTAAATTTCCAATTTCTTAAGCACAGCTCCAAAAAAACCGTCCATTCCTCCTTCAACTGGGAAGGATCGGAATGGCTTGGAGATGAGGCTGAGCCCGAATTCTTGCTGAAAATAATCCAGCTGCTGATCATTTTCTTCTGGAAGCATGCTGCAGGTCGCATACACAAGTTTTCCTGTAGGGCTTAAAAAGGCTGAGGCTTCTTTCATAATTTCTCTTTGCTGAAAGATGAGACGGTTTAACATTTCAAGGGAGAATTTCCATTTCAAATCGGGATTGCGACGGAGTGTTCCCGTTCCACTACAGGGAACATCAACAAAAACCCAGTCCATTTTTCCTAAAAGTTTTTGTTTGTGGGGCGCGTCTGACAGCAGAATTTGTCCATTTTCAATGCCGGCCCTTTTTAATCTTTTCTTAGCTTCTTGAAGGGCCCTTTCTCGGATGTCATGTAAATAGAGCTGCCCCGTGCCCTGGAGTTTATGGGCAAAAGCGAGAGTTTTTCCACCAGCGCCGGCGCAGTAATCGAGGATTTGATCTCCAGGCTCTGCATCTAAAAGATTGGCTACTAGCTGGCTTGCCTCATCTTGGATTTCAAAGTGGCCATTTTTAAATTCTTCGAGGGCTCCAAAAGAGATTTTTTTCTCGAATCGGATACCAAATACCGATTCTTTTGTGAGGAGAATAGGATATTTTTCTCTCCATTTCTCAAAAAGGGCTTGTCTAGTGGTCTTCAATACATTGGCACGGACAGTCGTGGGGGCGGGGGTGTTGCTGGCCAGGCAGAGGGAGATGGCTTTTTCCTCTCCATAGTGTTTGTTTAATATGGCGAAAAGATTTTTGGGAAAACTCACTCGAATGTGGGGGTCGATGGAAGTGTCTTTTAATTTTTTTTTGATACTTAAGGCATCGAGCACGCGGAGTCTTTCTTCCCAATCGTGTGAATCTTTGCAATGGTGGTCGACAAGCCCCATCCAGCGAATGAGTAAATAAATTTTTTCAGCGATAAATTTACGGTCTTTTGAGCCAAGAGCCTTATTACTTCGGAAATAATTTCCTAGGTGTAGGTCAAGCGGCCCCGAGGTAAAGTCGTAGGCATCTAGGATTTTGTGGAGGTGATATTCTCGAAAACTTTTCTTCATAAAAGACGAGGTCATTATACTGCAGTTTACATGGTATGTAAAGGAAGGATGCAAATATGCAAAAGTTGATTGGTTTTCTAGGGAGGCTGTGCTTTAGCCTCATATTTATCGTTGCAGGCATTAACAAAATTTTGAATTGGGATGCCACTGAGCAGTATCTTGTAAATCAGATGCTTGATGTGCTCGCAAAATCGTATCACCAGGGCTGGGCTCAGACGCTCTTTGATCAGATTTTGCCCTTGGCGCCGACGCTGCTCGTGATAGGAGTTATAGCGGAGTTACTTGGGGGATTGCTAGTTCTAACAGGCTTGCAAATACGCTTAGGAGCTCTTATCTTATGTCTATTCTTGATCCCTACAACATTTCTTTTTCACAATTTTTGGGCGTTGCAGGGGAGTGAGATGCAGTTGCAGATGACCATGTTTATGAAAAATTTGAGCATTTTTGGAGGAGGATTAGTCCTTCTTGCTTTTGGCAAAGGCCGTAAAAAAGTTGAGGCGGCATAAGAGCTTTGCGCGCTGAAGTTTTTCTCCAAGGTCTAGTAGCTTTTTTAATTGTGTCTTTTGGGGTCCCAAGTTTTGCACCTATTCTTGGGCCAGTTGCTGCCGCTTTTGGCTATGCGATTTTTTGGCGAGCAATCCGTATCTATCTCTTCGCAAAACAGCGCTTTTGGAGAGCCTTTTTATGGTATGGAGCTGTTTCACTGATCCAGCTTTCTTGGATGACTTCGATCGAGTATCAAGGAGTCTATATCCTTCTTGTTTGGGTGGGGTTGTGCGTGGGAGTTGGCATGCAATTTGGTTTGCTTTCGGTCTTGATACCGTATAATCAACCCTTGCGTTTGCCTCGAATATTTGCAATCGCCGCGCTTTGGGTTCTCTTAGAATGGTCTCGATTCTTTTTTCTATGTGGATACAGTTGGAACTTATCGGGGCTGGCTTTCTGTAATACGAGCGCGATTCAGTTTGCTTCCATTTTTGGGGTGCTTGGCCTTTCCTTTTGGGTTGTATTTTCCAATTTATTTGGGCTAAGAGCTTTTTTAAGGAAAGGAATTGCCAATTATATGATTTGGCTGGGGATAGCCCTGGTCCCCTATATTTTTGGATGGAGTCACCTCAGCTATCATCAAAAATCCATAAGCAAGGCGGAGCAATACTCTTGCCTTCTTGTTCAGACAGGGCTTCTTCCTTCAGAGAAAGTACCCATTCAAGGAAAAATTCGGGCCTTTGTTTCTCCTTATGAGCAGTGGAGCAATATTCTTGCCTACATAAAAGAGCACCAAGATAAGGGGGTCGATTTAATCGCCCTTCCCGAAGCGGCCGTTCCTTTTTCAAGTGGGGCAATGGTATATGACCAGAAAACGGTTCAAAAAGTATTCCGACAAACGTTTGGTCCAAATGTAGAAGAGAGTTTCCCCGAAGAGGACAGATCAGCTGAGCGTGTTACCAATCTTTATTGGGCAAAGACCATTGCAAACCTGTTTGGAGCGGAAGTGGTGATGGGCCTTGACCATACTGATGAAGTGGGAGGAGCATATAATTGCGCCTTCCACTTTTCCCCTGGCTCTTCAACCCCGAGTCGCTATGACAAAAGGGTGTTGATGCCCCTAGCAGAATACCTCCCGTTCCGCTTCCTTGGCCCCTTAGTCAAGTACTATGGGATCACAGGTTTTTTTACACCGGGTAAAAACGCCGTTGTTTTCGAGGGGAAAGTCCCTCTTTCGGCATCGATTTGTTATGAAGAGACCTTTCCCCATAAAGTGCGTGAGGGACGCCTAAGAGGTGCCAAACTCTTTGTCAATGTGACCAACGACGGTTGGTATCCCTTTTCCCGCCTTTCTAGCCAGCATTTCGAGCATGCGAAATTTCGGGCGATTGAAAATGGAATACCCCTCGTTCGGTCTTGCAATACGGGCATAACAGCCGTGATTGATAGCGTTGGGAAATGTGTAGATCGGATGGAGGAATGTGATGGAGAAAATAATCCGCAAAAGGGAGCTCTTTTTGCTCAGGTAAATCTCTATGACTATCGCACTCCCTTCCTTCTTTGGGGAAACGGAGGAATTGTTGCTCTAAGTTGCCTGTTTTTGGGAGGGTTTCTACTTCTTAGAAAGGAATTTGGCTGGTAAGACCCCTGATTGCTACCCTATCTTCTTACAGTTGTTTCGGTATAGTCTAGGAAGAAGTTAGGGGTGGCAATCAGGGGTAAAATAGATTTGATGCTTGCTATAATCCTTAAGTTAGGCTACCTTCTACGAATTCAGTACGAAGACTGTGAGGTAAATATTGACCACTTCTTATGCAACAACAGCTGAGCTTGTTGAGAAGGTAGACCTGGATCCTTCGAAGCAAAAGACGCTCAAAAACTCGGTTTCTATTGCAGGCATTGGCCTTTTCACAGCTGAAAATGCCATTCTCACCATCCATCCCGCAAAGCCTGGGACTGGTTTATTATTTCAAAGAAGTGATCTCCCAAACGCCCCAACTTTTCCTGCAGACTTAGATCATGTCGTAAGCACTCCTCGCTGTACAATTTTGGGTCAAAGCCAATGCACAATTCACACAGTAGAGCATGTGCTCGCTGCCCTTAGTGCATTAGGAGTGACGAATGCCCTTCTCGAGCTCTCTGGGCCAGAGATCCCCATTATGGATGGGAGTTCCAAGCCATTTGTTGAAGCCATTCTGGAAGGGGAAATTATCGAGCAGACTGACCCGCGTGATATCCATTTTCTTCAATCTTGTGTGAGTTGGACCGATGGGGACGTTCATCTCATTGCCATTCCAGCGGAAGAATTTTCTATCAGCTTCACCATGCACTTTCCCCAGTCCAAAATTCTGGGGTCTCAATATCTGCAAGTTCCCGTAAATACCAAAAGCTTTTCCGAGTCTATCGCTCCATGCCGGACATTTTGTCTATATGAAGAAATCGCCCCTTTTATCGAAAGCGGTCTCATTAAGGGAGGAGGGCTGGATAATGCAGTGATCATCAAAAATGATACTGTCATCAATCCTGATGGAGTCCGCTTTGAAGATGAAATGGTCCGTCACAAAATCTTGGACCTCATTGGAGATTTAGCGCTCATTCCAAATGGTTTTGTTGCCCACATCATTGCGATTCGCTCTGGACATGCTTCGAATATTGCATTTGCAAGAAAGCTTTGTAATCAAATCAAGATGGAGACAGCATAAATTATGGCCCATGATCCTGCCCCATCCCCCGTGTTTGACATTCAAAAGATTTCCGAAATACTTCCTCATCGCTACCCATTTCTACTTGTAGATAGGATTGTTGAGCTCGATTTAGAAAATAATTTCATCGTTGGCATCAAAAATGTCACTGTCAACGAACAGTTTTTTCAAGGGCATTTCCCTGGAGTCCCCATCATGCCGGGTGTATTAATTCTTGAAGCCTTAGCTCAGACTGGAGGCATTTTGGTGCACCAGAAGAGTGGAACAGAGAAAATAGCCCTCCTCCTCAATGTCAACAATGCAAAATTTCGAAGGCCTGTTGTCCCAGGAGATGTATTAACCCTTCAAGCAACAGGGCTGCATTTTAGTAGCAAAGGGGGCAGAATTGAAGCTAAAGCGCTCGTTGGTGAAAAACTAGCCGTTCAAGCAGAGATTGGATTTGCCCTCGTAGATAAAGAGCAACTTTAAAGAGAAAGATAGAAAAACCCATGTCTAAAAAATCTTATATTCACCCCGCTGCGATCATTGAGTCTGGAGCGAAGATCGGCAATAACGTCACCGTTGAAGCTTACGCCGTGGTCAAGGCCTCAGTCACACTAGAAGATAATGTTGTTATCAAATCGCATGCCTATATTGATGGGCACACTACGATTGGTGAAGGAACAATTATTTGGCCATCAGCCAGTATCGGGACAAAAACTCAAGATTTGAAGTTCCGAGGTGAAAAAACTTTTGTCGAAATTGGAAAAAATTGTGAGATCCGCGAATTTTGTACGATTAACTCCTCCTGTATAGAAGGTTCTGTTGTAAAAGTTGGCGATAATTGTCTGATCATGGCCTATTGCCATGTTGCACATAATTGCGAAATAGGCAACAGAGTCATCATGGCGAATAATGCGAACCTAGCAGGCCACGTGATTGTAGAAGATTTTGCAATTATTGGTGGTATGACACCGATTCACCAATTTTCCCGTATTGGAAAGTATTCGATGGTCGGCGGATTTAGTCGTGTTACGCATGATGTGCCCCCATACACGATTGGAGCAGGATCACCCTACAAATTAGGTGGACTCAATTTAGTAGGTCTTAAGCGCAATGGCTTTCCTATTGAAGTGCGCAAAAGTTTGACGCAGGCATTTCGCCTTACATACAGGGAAGGTCTGCACATCGAAGAAGCTCTTGAGAAGATTGAAAAAGAAGTGCCCTCGAATCCCCATGTAGAGCATTGGGTCGATTTTTGCCGCAGCTCCCGGCGCGGTCTCATTGGCTTTCAAGGCCTAGTGGTTGAGCCGCAAGAAAACTTTGCAGAATACGAAGAACTCCTGGAAGAAGTCTAAGCTTGAAACTGCTCTTTTTTGGAACCCCTCTGTTTGCGGCGAAAGTTCTCGATGATCTTTTACAGCAAAATCACGAAATTGTCGGGATTGTTACAAGGCCCGACAAGCCCAAAGGGCGCTCTAAACAGCTGCAGCCCTCAGCAGTTAAAGAGCTCGCTCTAGAAAAATGCCCCCAAATTCCATTCTTTCAGCCTGTAAAAGCTAGTACGGAAGACTTTGCAGCCGAGCTTCGAGCTCTAAAGCCCGATGTTTTCGTTGTTGTGGCTTATGGGGAAATCATCAAAACCAATTTACTTGAAATTCCCACAAAAATGTGCGTGAACGTCCACCCCAGCCTTCTTCCCAAATACCGAGGGGCAGCACCCATCCAAAGTGCCCTTTTTAACGGTGATAAAGAAACGGGGGTCACGATCATGGAAATGGTCCTGGAAATGGATGCAGGAGATATTTTAGAAGTAGTAAAAATTCCAGTACCTGAAAATATGACCTTTGGCGAGCTTGAAAAAAAACTTTACGAGCTTTCGGGACCAGCACTTATTCGTGTGCTAGAAAAAATTGCACTTGGGCAGGTCAAAAAAATATCACAAGATTCTAGCCAAGTCACTTTTTCAAAAAAAATTACTTCACAAGATCGGGTGATCGATTGGGAAAAAAGGGTGGATGAGCTCCACAATCAGATCCGCGCCCTATCTCCCCGGCCGGGAGCATACTGTTTTGTTGAAATAGGCGGCACGTTAAAAAGACTTGTCATCAGAAAGACAAAAAAAGTATCTCATATAGATGGAAAACCAGGCGAAACACTTTTTTTTCAAAAAGATCGTTGGGTGATTGGATGCCAAAATGGAGCGCTTTCTCTTTTAGAAATTCAACTGGAAGGGAAAAAATCCATGCCTATCGAAGAATTTCTGCGGGGAACATCTCTCGCTCCATTAATCAAAATTTAACATATAATTTACATTGCCTGAAAAAAGCAGTTGGCGTATCATTGCCCTGCTTTTACGAAAAACCCAGGATAGTCAATGGCTGTATCAAATGTTGGATTTAATGAGTTTGGAAATAGTGCCTATACCCGCCGTAGAGATGTGGTAGATGTTACCTGTGACTATGCTGGAAGTAAAACTTCAAGTTTTCTAAAAGCACTTTATGTGCTCCCGGGATTAGCTAAGAATCTTGATTGGCTCCCTAGAGATCATGCAGGTTTAAATGGCTTTTGTGATGCGGCAAAGTTTGGGAAACTCTCTCTAGCTCCATTTGCGCTCGTTGATAAAGTGCAAACAACTCAAAGTACTCTTGCCCTTTGGCTTAATGGGGATACAAAGTCGTTTAAGATGAAGTTTGGGGAAAAAGATGTCAGACAAGTGACGGCAATGGATGTGGTCCGCGATGCTAGTGGGTGTGTGGGATCGAGCTGGGATATAACAGAATTTTTACGAGCTACTCTTGTATCTATCCCAAAGGCAAGTCTACGTGTATTCGAAGGGATCAATGGCGCAGCACTCGTATTTGGAATGAGTTGCAATCTGCTGCTGAACACATTCACTTGGATCAACGATTCGAAGTACGCCTCTCTAAAAGGGCCGGAGCGAGATAAGAAGTTCACGCAAATGACTGGGTATTTATTTAAAATGGCCACGGAGATCTCTTATATTGCCCTTGGGATAATGATTGTTCTCTCAGCCTTTTTCCAGGTCGTGTTTAGTCCTCTAGCTTTCTCAGCTGTTTCTGCAGCGACGGTAGTCTTCAATATACTTGAATACTACCACGAAAATTTGGGAACAGAGAAAAATTTAAAATAAGGTGAAAACATGTCAAGTTTAGCTACTCCATCTACGTTAGCAGGTTGGGTCCAACCGAGTCACTTTGCTACAGATGTGAAGGAATACGTCAAAGATCCTGATGGTGCAAAAGATACCCTGGAAGGCTTCATCAACGTCTTTGATTGGATGTCCCAGTTGGGCTTTCACAAAGATTTTGCAGATAAGGCAAGTGCCCAGCTCGATCCAATGAAGCAGACGCTTGCAATTCCTGGGTTTGTAGCTGCTCTTGGCAATATGCGTGATAAATGGCATATTCTCAATCACACAGACGAGTCTGAAGCTACAGTCAATTTTTCAACAAGTGTTGCAGTAACCACTCTCAATCTTTGTGAATCCGCGATGTGTGGAGATTCATGGGGGGTTTATTCTCTTCAAGAGGGGATGAAAGCCGCTAAAACCGGTTTTTGGGCTTCTGCTGGATTTCTAGACACTGTCAGCTTTTTTCGCGAACTTAACAAAGCTGGGCATCTACAAAAAAAGATCGAGCATGTGCCAAATAGCGCAAATAAGAACGTGATTCAACATAAAATTCAACATTGCTATCTAAATGTCCTTAAAGCGACTGCAACTATTGCAATGTCTGCTATTGCGCTCACCTCGCTATTATTTGCGAGCTTGGCTCATGGATTCCTATTCTCTCCTATCGTCTTCTTGAGTCTAGCATCTGCGTGGCTAATCTTGACTTATACGACACACTTCTATGGAAAAATGATTGATCGATGGGAAGCAGATCTTCCCCTCGGAAGGGCATAGGGTAGATTGATGGCAGCAACCACACTTTCAGGCGGGTTTGTTCAACGCTATAGCGACGTAATTCTTGAAGGCTCCTTTTGGGGGAGCTGGTGCGGGCTCAATATCTACAACTGGACACAGGCTCGCGACGAGCTAAGCCAAGCAGAAGCTTTGCCAGTTGGCGCTGAAAAAGCTGATAAGGTGTGGCTGGCTAATAAAAAATATATACTTTCCTCTTTTTCATTTGTGTCTGGCATCTCGATGGTTACTTCCTTTTTTCAGGAAGCAGGGATTATCTCCTTGGGGGTCATGGCTCCTCTAGCTGGTTGCCTAGGCTTTGGAGGAAGTGCCGTTGTTTCCTCGTCGAAACTATGGGATAATCTACGAAAGCTCGATGAAGGGATCATTTCCTTCAATAAAACAGAGGCTCCAAGAGAAAAAACACGGATTGCTCTGGATCAGCTGCAGACCCTTGTTGAAATCGCTTTCTATGTCACTGTAGTGGCTTGGGGCGTTCTAGGGGCGGTACATGCTCTATATGGCGGCAGCGCCCTCTTCATTGCAATGGATACAGCTCTTTACTACGCTGTGGCCAGTTTTGTCGCTTATGTAGCCTCTTCCATCGCCATCCCACTCTTAAAGAAGACAGTTTGATGTACAAAGAGTGGTGTTTTATTGCTCTTGTCCTTGGATTTTTGGGGCTTTTGGGCTTAAACGCAAATTTTTCAACAGTCCACTCCAAAAAACTCTTAAAAAACACACCTCCTCCGAAAAATCTCACAATTTTCGTTTCGGGCGGGGTGGAAAATCCGGGTGATTATGTGTGCCAGCCCGGTGTAGCTCTTCAGGAAATATTGAAAAAGGCGGTGCTGAAAAGCAGCGCAAATAGGCGTAAAATTCCATTTAAGAAAATTTTAATTGCCGACCAAAGAATAGAAATTGTGGAAAAAAAAGGCGAGAAATTGAGGGATGAGAAAATTTCTTTGGTAGAAAAACCCTAAGTTTGCTACGATTTGTCGTCTTGAGTAGCTCTGAAAGAGAGTTCGTCTAAATTTCCGGAAAAGTTTCTGGATTAGGGGATCTTTCTCTACTCTAAAAAAAGGAATGAAAATGTCTTTACAACTCATCGGAAAGAAGAAAGGGATGACCCGCGTTTTTGACGAAAAAGGCGAGAGTATCGTCTGCACAGTCATTGAAGCTGAGCCAAACGTTGTCGTACAAGTGAAAAATTTAGAGAAAGACGGCTATGTATCTATGCAGCTCGGTGGAGTGAAGGTTCCTTCTTCAAAAATTAAAAATGTGACAAAGCCCTTAAAGGGACATTTTGCCAAAGGGAAAGTAGAGCCTAGGCGCCACCTCAAAGAATCTAAAGTAGCAGAAAACGAAATGCTCGCTACTGGTGAAGAGGTTGGAGTAGGATATTTTGCCGAAATAGCTTTTGTAGATGTCATTGGCGTTACAAAGGGAAAAGGTTTTCAAGGAGTTATTAAGCGTCACGGCTTTGCCGGGGGACCTGCTGCTCATGGATCTGGCTTCCACCGTACCGCTGGTTCCACAGGAATGTGTTCGAACCCAGGACGTACCCTTCCAGGATTGAAAATGGCTGGGCACATGGGAAATGTGCGCATGACCGTCGAAGGCTTGAAAGTGGTTCGAGTGGACCAAGAAAAAAATGTAATTTTAGTGAAAGGAGCCGTCCCTGGATGTAAGGAAGGGCTCGTATATATTCGCAAATCGACCAAACGTTAGAGGAAGCTGCAGTGGCTACACTTAAGAAATATGATTTAAAAGGAAAGGCTAGTGGAGAAGTGTCCATAGAAGATGGAATTCTTACCACAGAAGCCAACGGGCAAATGATCAAGGATTACCTTGTTGCCATCCGAGCAAACCAAAGACAGTGGTCTGCAAGCACTCAGACTCGTGCTGAGGTCAGCAAGACCAAGCGTAAGCCTTTCAAGCAAAAGGGGACAGGAAATGCCCGCCAAGGATTCCTTGGTGCTCCACAGTTTAAAGGTGGTGGTAGAGTTCACGCCCCAAGACCAAAGTTTGATCAGCACGTTCGTATCAATCGAAAAGAGAAGCGTCTTGCTATTCGGCAACTTCTTAGCGAAAAAATCAAAGCTGAGCTTGCTCATGTTTTAGACTATAAAGCGCTCGAAGCACCTGAAACTAAAGCCTTGGCAAATTTCATGAAAACACTACAGCTTCAAGGGAAGAGAGTCCTGTTTTTAGCTGAAAGCGGAGACTACAGCACACTCCACAAGAGTTTGCGTAACATCCCTAGAGCTGAATTTCTCTTTTTGCCAAATGTAAGCGGTTATGACTTGGCTTTATGCCATGAGCTTGTAATCTTAGATACGGCCGTTGATCAGCTCAAAGAGACACTCGGAGGCACGAAATAAGCATGCAAAAGAAAACTCCATACAGTATTATCAAATCGCGTTATGTCACTGAAAAGAGCAGCATGCTCGAAGGCCTTAAAGACAGCAAGAGTAATAGATGTGTAGCTGCATGTGACAAACCGAAATATGTATTTCTTGTTGATAAGAAAGCCGGCAAGCGAGAGATCGCTACAGCCCTAGAAGAAATTTATGCTGAAAAGAACATTAAAGTAAAATCTGTCAATACCATCACCATCAAGCCAAAGAAGAAGCGCGTTCGTGGCCGTATTGGATTCAAGCCTGGATTCAAGAAAGCTGTTGTAACCTTCGACAAAGGTGATGAACTTGGAGAGAGCGTATAACCATGACTAAGAAATTCCGTCCGACAACACCTGGGCAGCGATGGTTGGTTTTGCCAAGCAACGAGCAGCTAACACGAGAAGGAAGGCAAACGGTAAAACCGCATAAGCCTTTGCTTCAAATCAAAAAAAGAACAAATGGCCGAAATCACCATGGGCGAATAACTTGTCGTCATCGTGGTGGTGGTCATAAACGCTTTTATCGTGTTATTGATTTTAAGCGAGACAAAGAAGACATCCCTGCAAAAGTAGCTTCTATTGAGTACGATCCTAACCGGACTGCACACATTGCTCTGTTAAACTATGCAGATGGAGAGAAGAGATACATACTTGCTCCAGAAGGACTTAAAGCTGGTGACACGATTATGACTAGCGATAAGCCCCCTTTTGAAGTAGGCTATTGCATGCGGCTGAAAGCAATGCCACTTGGATCGACCATTCACAATATTGAAATGTCTCCTGGAAAAGGAGGAAAGCTCGTTCGATCTGCTGGGCTTTCAGCACAGTTAATGGCACGAAGTAATGGATACGCAACAATCAAGATGCCATCTGGCGAAGTCCGATTGATTCATGAAAATTGTAGAGCTACATTTGGATCGCTATCAAATAGTGAACAAATGCATAGATCTGAAGGAAAAGCAGGACGTAAACGATGGCTGGGATTCCGCCCTACTATTCGAGGAACTGCGATGAACCCTGTTGATCACCCTCACGGTGGTGGTGAAGGCCGGCACAACGGATACATTCCTCAGACACCATGGGCTATGTACACCAAAGGGTACCGCACAAGACCGAAAAACAAATCCAATAAATTGATTGTAAAACGACGTAAGAAGTAGGAAAAATATGGGAAGATCTCTAAGAAAAGGCCCCTTTGTTGACCACCATCTAATGGATAAGGTGATCAAGCAAAATCAAGAGGGAACGAAGAATGTCATTAAAACCTGGTCACGTCGTTCCATGATCACACCAGATATGGTGGGACATACATTTGAAGTGCACAATGGGAAGAAATTTCTTCAAGTCTTTGTGTCAGAAAATATGGTGGGACACCGCCTTGGAGAATTTTCTCCTACAAGGACATTTAAAGGTCACCCAGTGAAGAAAGCAGTCTCAACTGCAAAGAAAGGATAAAACTATGAAACAATCGAGATCTTTGACAAAATATATTCGCATTGCGCCCCGAAAGGCTCGTCTTGCTGCTGGATTGATTCGAGGACTTTCTGCTGAAGATGCTGTAGTACAGCTTCAATACAGTGGGTTGAAAGGGGGAGCACTCCTTCTAAAAACACTAAAAAGTGCCATTGCAAATGCTGAAACTGTTCACGGCGTGCAAAGAAGAGATCTAGAAGTACATGAAGTGCGGGTAGATCCTGGGCCAACAATCAAACGAGCAAAACCAAAAAACCGTGGTGGTAGAGCACCGATTAAAAAACGGACCAGTCATTTAACCGTGATTGTAAAAGCGAAAGAGCAAGAACAGGAGAAGAATTAATGGGACAAAAGACATCCCCTACAGGATTTCGACTTGTATTGAATAAGCGCTGGCTCTCGGTCTGGTTTGCGAACAAGCAAGAATTTGGAAATCTCTTAAAAGAAGACCGTGATATTCGAAACTTTTTGAATAGCCGCCCTGCTTGTGTAGGAAGTTCGCGGATTATTATCAAGCGAATGAGTGGAAAAGTTGAAGTGACAATCCATACTGCCCGTCCAGGACTTGTGATCGGGAAAAAAGGGGTGGAAATCGAAGCTTTAAAGAGAGATTTGAGAAAAGCTACCGGTAAAGACATTTGGATTGAAGTAGAAGAAATTAAAAGACCGGATCTCGATGCTAAATTAGTGGGCGAAGGTATTGCTAAGCAGCTCACAAGAAGAATTCCCTTCAGACGTGTTCTGAAGAAAACATTAGAAGCCACTATGGCAGCTGGCGCCGCTGGAATCAAAGTTCAGATTTCTGGACGAGTTGGTGGTGCTGAGATTGCCCGAACGGAGTGGTACAAAGAGGGAAGAATCCCTTTGCACACACTTCGTGCAGATATTGATTATGCAACCGCACGTGCTGAGACAACTTATGGCTCTATTGGAGTTAAAGTCTGGATCAACAAGGGCGAAGAAACAGCTAAGTAATTTAGGAGTAAAGTGCTATGGCTCTCATGCCAACGAGGACAAAATATCGCAAGCAACAAAAAGGTAGCCACCGAGGATTGAGCAAGGCCGGAAACTTTGTCGATTTTGGCGACTTTGGAATGCAAGCTCTTGATCGTGGTCATATTAACCACAAAGAAATTGAAGCATGCCGTATTGCGATTAACAGACACTTTCAAAGAAAAGGCCAAGTTTGGATTCGAATATTTCCGGATAAGCCGATTTCAAAGAAGCCTGCTGAAACGAGAATGGGTAAAGGAAAAGGAAGTCCTGATCATTGGGTAGCCGTTGTGCGCCCAGGAAGGATTATGTTCGAAGTTGGCGGCGTGAAAGAAGAAGAAGCTCAAGTAGCTCTTCGCCTGGCCGCAGCAAAGCTTTCGATCCGTACCCGATTTGTACGGCGAGTGGAGGAAGTATAGTAATGGATACAATGAAAGAATTTAAAGACCAATCAGTAGATGAACTTAAGGCGATGCTTCATGATCTCTCAAAAAATATTTTTGAGATGAAAAATGAAATTAGTACCACTCGAAAAATAGATAAACCACATCTTCTGCGTAAGAAAAAAAGAGATCGTGCGAGAATTCTCACAATTCTCAATAGAAAGGGAGCAAAGGTGTAAATAATGGAAGCAGGAAAACAAAAAATTCGAGAAGGGATTGTTGTCTCAGATAAGATGCAGAAAACCGTCACAGTACGGGTCGATCGGAAAATCCGACATCCTCAATTGCAGAAAGTCGTTGTTCGAGGAAAAAAATATTACGCGCACAATGAGAACCCAGAAATAGTAGTGGGAACAAAAGTGCGTATTGTAGAAACAAGACCCCTTTCCAAGCTTAAGCGCTGGAGAGTAATGGAAGTGATTTCATAAAGGTATATAGAAATGATTCAACAAGAATCCGATTTAAAAGTAGCGGATAATACAGGCGCAAAAAGAGTGTGCTGTTTTAAAGTTCTCGGTGGTTCTAAAAGGCGCTATGCTAGAGTAGGAGATGTTATCATCTGCTCTGTCAAAGAAGCGGCCCCTAATGGAAGCATTAAGAAAGGGGAAGTTGTACGGTGTGTCATCGTACGAACTAAAAAGAGCATTCGATGAAAAGATGGCTCAACAATCCGCTTTTATGACAATAGCTGTGTGATTATCGATGACAAGAACAATCCGAAAGGAACTCGCATCTTTGGACCTGTTGCCCGTGAAATACGAGAAGGGGGATACATTAAGATTACCTCTTTGGCACCGGAGGTCATTTAGGAGGAATTATGAGTAATAAATGGATCCGTATAGACGACAAAGTCGTCATTCTCGCAGGAAACGAAAAAGGCAAGGTAGGTAAAGTCCTTGCACGATCAGGACAACGTATCGTTGTAGAAGGACTTAACATTCGAAAGAAACATGTTAAGCCAAAGCAACGTATGCAGCCTGGAATCGTGGAAATGGAAGGACCTTTCCATATTTCAAATGTGAGCCTCTGTGATGATGAAGGTAAACCTGTAAAGGTCAAAGTAAGGACTACTACAGGTGGAAAAAAAGAGCTCTTCTATGTCAAAGCTGGCAAAGAAGTGATAACCCGCGAAGTGAAAAACAAAAAAGACTAAACGATGTCAAGATTACAAACAAAATACAAAGAAGAAATTAAAAAATTGCTACTGGAGCGATTTGCTTATTCTAACTCCATGCTGATACCACGCCTTAATAAAGTTGTGATCAATATGGGAGTCGGTGAAGCTATTCGCGACAAGAACGTAATGCAGGATTGTGTCAAGGAGCTCAGATTGATCTCCGGACAAAAGCCCATTGAGATGCGAGCAAAGAAGTCTGTAGCGAACTTTAAACTTCGAGAAGGCCAAGCCATTGGAGTAAAGGTCACGATAAGACGCCAGCGGATGTATGACTTTGTCGACCGCTTTTGCAACATTGTGTCTCCACGAATTCGTGACTTTAGAGGCTTCCCATATAAATGTGATGGACAAGGGAACTTTACCCTTGGACTCGATGACCAGCAAGTTTTCCCAGAATTGAATCTTGACGAAGTGAAGAGAACTCAAGGGATGAGCATCACATTTGTTACTTCGGCCAGAACAGATGATGAGTGTTATGAGCTGCTCAAAGCTCTTGGAATTCCATTTAAAGAAAAGGAAGAAAAATAGATGTTACATGACCCAATTTCAGACTTTCTGACACGCATCCGCAATGCAGGGCAGCAAAAACACGGCTATGTTGATATGCCCCTTAGCAAAGCAAAAGAAAACATTGCAAAGGTGATGCAAGAGCAAGGATTCGTCAAGGATGTCCTAACGAATAAAGAAAAACGCACTTTACGTGTCGTTTTACGCTATGCTCGAGATCGCAAACCCGTCGTTAATGGTCTAAAAAGAATATCTAAGCCCGGTCTTCGTCGTTATATTGGACATGCTGATATCCCTAGGATCCTTGGAGGTCTTGGTATCGCCATTCTCTCGACGAACAAAGGAATAATTGAAGGTGAAACCGCCCGCAAAGAAAAGCTGGGTGGAGAACTATTGTGCTATATTTGGTGAGGTAATCGTATATGTCGCGCTACGGAAATTCTCCCATCCCTCTGCCGGGTGGAATAGAAGTGAAAAAAGCAGGAAACAAAGTCAACGTTAAAGGTCCTAAGGGACAACTTGAAGTTGAAGTCAAAACTGGTATTGAAGTTGCAGTTGAAGAAACGCAAGTTCTGGTGTCACGTGATGAAAAAAGTCAATTGCCAGTAGCAATGCATGGCCTTTTTCGTTCTTTGATCAATAACATGATCATTGGTGTGGACAAGGGCTATGAAAAACGCCTTTCGCTGATAGGCGTTGGATACCGAGCGGCTGTCGCTGGTAATCTGTTGGATCTTCAATTGGGTTTTTCACATCCGACAAAAGTAGAGATTCCCCAAGGAATCAATGTCAAAGTGGAAAAAGCCACAACGATCATTATTGATGGTATTGACAAGCAAGTAGTGGGTCAATTCGCTGCTACTGTCCGAGCTCTAAGACCGCCTGAACCTTATAAGGGGAAAGGAGTGCGCTATGAGAATGAATATGTACGCAAAAAAGCTGGAAAAGCTGCAAAGGGTAAATAATGGAAAATCGCCTTAAAAATAGAAACATCAGGCGCAAGCGTCGCGCGCTTAGAGTGCGAAAACATGTTCGTGGGACCAGCTTAAAGCCTCGTCTCACAATTTTTCGCTCTAACAAGCATTTGCTTGCACAAATTATTGACGATGAAAGCCACGCCACAATTGTTGGAATTGGAACAATGAGCAAGGATTTTAAAGACTCTGCTCATGCAAAGAAATCCAAAGAAGCAGCAAAGGAAATTGGCAAACGTATTGCACAAGAAGCTAAGAAGAAAAATATTGAAAAAGTTATATTTGATCGCGGCTCATATAAGTACCATGGAATTATTGCAGAGATGGCCAATGCAGCGCGCTCTGAAGGCTTAAAGTTTTAAGGAAATCAAAATGGCAGAAAAAAATCGCTACAAGAAAGCTGAAGAAATTAGCAACGACTTCGAAGAAAAAGTCCTTTATATCAACCGCTGTTCAAAGGTTGTTAAAGGGGGAAGGAAATTTAGCTTTTCTGCTCTTATTCTCATCGGAGATGGAAAGGGGCATGTTGGTCTAGGATTTGCAAAAGCCAATGAGGTAGCCGACGCTATTCGCAAAGGTACTGAAGCAGCTCGAAAGAACGTACTTACTTTTGAAATGGAAAAATCCACTATTCCACATGAAGTTATCATGGATTGGGATGGTGCTAAAATTATGCTTAAACCAGCTCCTGAAGGTGCTGGCGTTGTTGCAGGATCAAAAATTCGGTCTGTCCTTGAAATGGGCGGAGTGAAGAACGTTGTAGCAAAAAGCCTAGGTTGCAATAACCCATTAAACCAGGTGCGTGCAACATTTAAAGCACTTGAATCACTCAGAAATCGCAAAGAGAGTTTAGAAATTAGAGGCAAATAATGATCAATCTCGCCAATTTAAAAAATACCCATCGCCGAAAGCTGAAAGTTCAGCGTGTAGGACGTGGACCTGGTTCCAATCGTGGAAAAACCTCTTGTAGAGGATCTAAAGGTTCTAAAGCCCGTAGTGGGTATAAAACTAGAGGACCTCAAGAAGGGGGGCAACTTCCTTTTTTTAGAAAACTGCCTAAGCGTGGTTTTCTTAACGGACGTTTCCATAAAGAAACTTTAAGTCTCAACCTTTCACTTCTTGAAGCACATTATAAAGATGGTGAAACAGTGAACTATGAGAGCCTTCGCGAAAAAGGATTGGCTCCTAGACTTATCCCTGGTGGAATTAAAATTCTTGGTCAAGGGGAACTCAGTAAGAAAGTCAAAATTCAAGCACACCGATTTTCTAAAACTGCAAGAGAAAAACTAGAAAAAAATGGAATCTCTTTTGAAGAGATTTCTGTAGGGTAGACATGATCAGCGGACTCCTTCGCACACTTTCTGTCGAAGAGCTTAGAAAGAAGATTGCATTCACTCTTCTAATGCTCGTCATTTGCCGCATTGGTGCTTATATTCCCGTGCCTGGCATCAATGGTGATTTAGCTGTAGACCTCTTCAAGAAAGCAATGGGGGGAAGCCAAAACCTCTTCCAAATGATGGATGTATTCTCTGGTGGTGCCTTTGCTCAGATGACCATCATTGCTCTAGGTGTAATGCCCTATATCTCAGCATCCATTATTATGCAGCTCTTGATGGCCCTCATGCCTTCTCTGCAAAGAGAAATGAAGGAAAACCCTGAGATTGGAAAAAGAAAAGTAGGGAAATGGACCCGCTTTCTTACTATTATTCTCGCATCTTTCCAAGCGATTCTTTTTGGACGATATATCTTGAGTCTCAATGCAAGCCAACCCGGCATCATTGTCAGCCAATTACTTAGTGTGAACGCTTTTGATGTGCCTTGGCTCTACTTTTTGATGATCATATGCACAATGACAGCTGGTACTATGCTTCTTATGTGGATTGGGGAACAGATCACAGAGAGAGGAGTGGGTAATGGGATCAGCTTGATCATTACACTTGGAATTCTATCCTCTCTGCCCACCACAATTGGGGCGATTCTTCGTAAACTTAACCTCGATTCTCAAGAGCCCGGACAACTCTCTTTCCCCTCACTCGTCGCTCTAATGGTCGTTTTCGTATTCATCATCATAGGAACTATCCTTGTCATTCAAGGACAACGCAAGATTCCTTTGCAGTATGCTCGCCGTGTTGTGGGCAGACATGAAACGCAAGGTGGTAGAGCCTTTATTCCTCTCAAAGTTAACTATGCAGGCGTAATTCCAGTAATTTTTGCCTCCTCCCTCCTCATGTTCCCCGCTACTATCGGACAGCTCGCAGGACAAGGTAGCTGGCTTGGGAATTTAGCAAAATGGCTCGCTCCTGGTAGCGGAATCTATTCGATGTTTTTCGTTCTCCTAATTATTTTCTTCACCTACTTTTGGACGGCAATCCAATTTCATCCTGAGCAGATTGCCTCTGATATGAAGAAAAACGGTGCCTTTATCCCCGGTATCCGCCAGGGGAGACCGACTCAGGATTATTTAGAAGAAACCATGAACCGGATCACTTTTGCAGGAGCTATATTTCTCTCCCTCATTGCTGTCCTTCCCTCGATTATTGGGAAATTACTGAAAGTCGATCCAAGTATTAGTTATTTTTTTGGTGGAACCTCCCTACTTATTATGGTTGGTGTGGTCCTAGACACCACCAAGCAAGTCGAATCTCATATGCTTATGAAGCGTTATGAAGGATTTATGAAAAAAGGAAGAGGGCGCAGGGGATAGGAGATTAAATTTTAAATTTATTTCTCGGAAATCCTTGAGGTTACCCACTTGTACTTAAACAAATCTTATGGTAAAATTTACCGCTTAGGAACAAAAGGAATTTTAAATGCCACGAGTCATTGGAGTTGATATCCCGGATAACAAGCGCTTAATCATCAGCTTGACCTACATCCAGGGCGTAGGACTAAAAACATCTCATGAATTGATCGGTAAGTTGGGCTTAGACCCAGACATGCGCGCCCGTCAGCTTACAGAAGAAGATATTGGACGTCTCAATGGGATACTGCAGTCTGAGTATATTGTTGAAGGGGATTTGAGAAGACAAGTCCAAAACAACATTAAGCGATTGATCAGTATCCACTCTTACCGAGGATTGCGACATCGTTCAGGTCTTCCAGTGCGCGGACAAAGCACTCAGTGCAATGCGCGGACACGTAAAGGTAAGAAGAAATCAATAGCCGGTAAGAAAAAACCAGCTAAATAGCAATTTGAAGGAGTAAGCATTGGCTAAGCAAGATATGCAAAAAGGGGCTGCAAAGAAAACTGGAGCCCGCCCAAAGAAGAAGAACCAGAGAAGTGTCCCAAGCGGTATTGCGCATGTAAGTGCCACATTTAACAACACGATCGTCAGTATCACCGACTTAGTGGGTAACGTTATCTCTTGGGCATCAGCCGGTAAAGTGAATTTTTCTGGATCAAGAAAATCCTCGGCGTTTGCTGCAACATTAGCAGCTCAAGATGCAGCCAAAACTGCAGCGTCGATGGGAATGAAAGAAGTAGAAGTTAACCTTAAAGGTCCTGGGGCCGGTCGTGAATCTGCTGTTCGAGGGCTGCAAAGTGCGGGTCTGATCATCACATTAATTCGAGATAAAACCCCAGTTCCCCACAACGGCTGTCGACCACGTAAACGACGCCGAGTATAAGGCCAACGCAATAATAGGATAGGAGAAAATTATGGCAGTTAGATATGGCAAATTTGAATTGCCAAGCAAGATCAAGCTCTCTGAGGCATCAAAAGATAAGTGCACCGCACGCTTTGAAGCAGAGCCCTTTGAAAGAGGATTTGGACATACAATGGGTAATGCATTGCGTCGTATTCTGCTGAATTCGATGGAAGCTCCCGCTATTGTGTCTATTCGTATCGAAGAAGTTCCTCACGAGTACATGGCTGTTGAAGGCATTATCGAAGATATGACTCATATCGTCCTGAATCTTAAAGGAGCGCTTCTTCGCAAGCTTCCTACTGATGACGAAAATGGATCAAGACGTCCTAGATCTATCGTAAACACTCTCGAAGTGACTGCTGAAGATCTCGATAAGAATAATGGGCAGTGTCCTATTACCTTAGCACAGTTTGTAGGAGAAACAGAATTCGATATTGTCAACCCAGAGCTCGTCATTTTCCATGTGACTAAGCCCATGACAAAACGGATCGATGTCAAAGTGGCAATCGGAAGAGGCTATGTCCCTTCTGAGCGACACGATTTTGACAAAGTTGTTGATGAAATCGTCATTGATTCGATTTTTTCACCTGTACGTCTCGTAAACTACTTTGTGGAAAATACTCGTGTAGGTCAAGTGACTGATTTCGATAAGCTGATCCTTGAAGTGACTACAGATGGAAGGATTACTCCTGAAGAAGCACTTTCTTTTGCTACGCAAATTGGTATTCATCATTTTGATATTTTTAAGCAGATCAAAACGGAAGCCATCACCTTCGATGAAGGGGAAGAGGACAATGATACCGATAAAGATGCTCTAATGCAAAAACTAGCGCTACGTATTGACGAGATAGAACTTTCTGTCCGATCTACGAATTGCCTAGCTGGAGCAGATATTGATACAATTGCTGAGCTCGTTATTATGCCAGAATCGGACATGCTTAGATTCCGTAATTTTGGAAAGAAATCTCTCAATGAAATCAAGGCCAAGCTCGAAGAAATGGGCCTCCACCTTGGCATGGATTTGAGCAGACTTGGAATAACGCTAGATAACGTTAAAGAACTCATTGCCCAATATCAAAGTGAAAAAGCAGGAACAGAAGTATGAGACATCGCAAGAACAACGCTAAACTCGGCCGCAATACGGGACACCGTCGCAGTCTAGTTGCAAACATGCTTAAAGCTCTTATTGAGCATGAGCGTATTGTAACTAGCGATGCAAAGGCCAAAATGCTTAAAAGCTATGCTGATAAGATGGTCACCCTTGCCAAAAAAAACACCTTGTCAACTCGCAGAAAAGCTATTGGAGAGCTCATGATTCGATTCAATAGCTTAACTCCCAAAGAAGCGCGAGCTGCGAAGAAAGGGGACACCTCATCTTTTAATGGGGATCGCAAAGTCATAAAAAAACTATTCGGAGAGCTAGGACCTCGCTTTGCGGCGCGTCCTGGTGGGTACACTCGCCTGATCAAAACTGCAGGCGCTTGTAAAGGCGACCAAAGTGCCAAGTGTATTATTGAATATCTTCCGGAATAACGCATCGAAAGCCCCGGATTAGCGGGGCTTTACTTATCTCAAAATTTATGCTACAATTACCCTGAATACTGACCAAACAGGTCCGCATTCAATTGGAGGTAAAGCTATGGCAATTCGCATCGCAATCAACGGATTTGGACGCATTGGTAGACTCGCTTTTCGCATTATTGCGGAGAAGCATAAAAATATTGAAATCGTTGCTATTAATGATCTTGTGCCTGCGGATAATCTTGCTTATCTCCTCAAATATGACTCCGTTCATGGACGCTCCAATTTTACTGTCCGTGAAGAGGCTAATACCCTCATTGTAAATGAGAACAAGACACTCGTGCTCAGTGAGCGCGATCCAACAAAGTTACCTTGGAAAGACCTAAACATAGACTACGTCATCGAGTCGACAGGTCTTTTTGCAAACCTTGAAGATGCCCAAAAACATGTGCAAGCTGGTGCCAAACGGGTCATCTTGTCTGCTCCTGGAAAGGGAGAAATTCCTACCTTTGTGATGGGCGTCAATCATGAAAGCTACGATCCAAAAACACAGACAATCGTATCGAACGCTTCATGTACAACAAATTGCTTAGCCCCCATGACCAAAGTTGTCCTAGATAACTTTGGGATTGAAGAAGGGTTGATGACAACAATACACTCTGTCACTGCAACACAGCCAACCGTTGATGGCCCCTCGAAAAAAGATTTCCGAGGTGGACGTGCTGCAGGGGCCAATATCATCCCTTCTTCTACAGGAGCAGCAAAGGCAGTCGCCCTTGCTATTCCCGAAGTGAAGGGCAAACTGACTGGCATGGCTTTTCGCGTACCGACAATAGACGTTTCGGCCGTAGACTTAACAGTCCGCGTTGCAAAAGACACCAGTTATGAAGAAATTTGTGCGGCTTTTAAAAGCGCTTCTGAAGGATCCATGAAAGGAATCATTCAATACACCAATGAACCCGTTGTCTCTACAGATTTTATAGGCAGCCACTATTCATGTATTTTTGACGAAGGAGCTGGAATCGCTTTGAACAGCCGTTTTTATAAACTTGTTGCATGGTATGACAACGAAATGGGTTATGCCAACCGCGTTGTCGACCTGCTGAACTTTATGGAATCTAAAGAAACATCCAAGTGAATTGTTTCTTGAGAGCCAATAAAAGGATATATTTGTGAATTTTACTAGAGAACCTATCATTGAAACCATCATCACTCCGAAAGAAGGTCATAAGCTTGTGATACGCAACACCAAAGGAAGTGGTGGGGAAGAACATATTGTGGATGCAGTTGAAGTTATTTCATTTGGCCACTCCTTCTTTTTTCGAAGCTCAGAAAGACCCAAGCCCTTTCTCGTCCCCGTTTCCGACTATGAAGTCGTGGAAGCCAAAGAGACGCGCGTCGTACTGAAAAACGCTACGTTTGAGCGCTCCATCAAAATTGGGGGAGGCAAAAAAGCTGCAGCTGAGCCGCAAGAGCCAGCCGCTGTTGAAGAACGTCTAGAGAAAAAACGAGAGCGCCGCCGCCACAGAAGACGCCGCACTCCCGAAGAAATACAAGCAGCTGAAGAAGAGAAAGCAACTGAAGATGAAAAACCCACTAGAGCGAAAGCTGTCGAAGGGGGTGGTACCGAAGATGAAACTCCAAAAGTTTCATCTTCGCCAATCAGTAGACTTATCCCTCCGCCCCTCACACTTATCTCAGACAAAATCGCCAAAGAAAAAGCTGCAGCTTCTGAGGAGCCTCAAGGAGATGTTCTTCCCGAGCCAGTAGTAGAAGAAAAGCCTAAAAGAGGCCGTCGGAAGAAAGTGGCTAAAAAGGAAGAGACACCTCCTCAAGAAGAGCAGGAAGAAAAGCCTTCAGCTGAAGAGCCGACTCCTAAGAAGGAAGCTTCTTCTGAAGAAACTCCTCCTCAAGAAGAAGGTGGTGATATGCAGCGTGTAGCGCAAGAGCCCTTAGAAACGGTTGGTAGCACGTCGTTTTCCACGGTTGAGGATTCAAAAAAGTCCTCTTTCTTCGGAAAGATTTGGTAGATAATTTACAATATCCCCTCTAGTTTGCTAATGTGCAAACTAGAGGTGATTATATGAAAAATCTTTTCTTTGCCAGTATCCTTCTGCTCGCGTTTGGCTGCAGCTCTCAAAAGGACCACGTTGTCCAAGATACAGAGACTCCTCGGATGCTCTATGTTCTCAACGCGGAATCAGGAACCTACGAAGATAATAAGCTCAAGCTCGAAAAAATCCACTCCGTCATCTATTTCTCGGACCGGCCCAGTCGGCTAGCCGGGCACATCAGCCTAAAAAACTTTGGAAAAAGGGTCAAATCCCAAGATTCTACAAAGGGAGTCCTCTCCGTTTTGAAAAAGGGTGAAGATATCGACCTTACTCTTAGTTCTCCAAAAGTAGACGGGGATACCATCACCTTCACCGTAAAAGAAGGCAAGCTGCCTAAAACCTTCGAAAGTAGCGCCCTCTTCATCGATCTCGATCTCGAGAACCAGGAGACCGCATTCACCGAAGGCTTTCACGCCATCGACTGCTCTTGCGCAGAATAAGACCAAAAAACACGTGACGAAAGACCTGATTCTTAGTAAACTACTCTCTTACGCTCGAGTGGTGGAATGGTAGACACAAGGGACTTAAAATCCCTTGGTAGCAATACCGTGCGGGTTCGAGTCCCGCCCCGAGCAATTTCTCTATAAGGAAGGTATCAAAAATCCTTCCTTTTTTCTTGGTCAAATTCTCTCAAATTTTCGGTCAATGGGACAAGAATGGGACAGTAATGCTCAACATTCTACCATTCTAAAAATCTACCTTCGGAACACTAAAACCAAGAGATTTTCGATCTTGTTGTCCCATGAGTGCCCCATAATATTTATTATTTATTTTAATACGTCTGTTTCTCATAGACAATTTGAAAAAATAAGCAAGGGATATGTAATCACTTGTTGCGTATTTTCTCTTGGTTTCGCTATCCTGGCTCATCAGAATTGGAGTTATGAATGGCAGTTATTGAAAAACGAAAGTCAACTGAACATGGAACGAGATATAGGGTCAAAATTAGACTAAAAGGATTTCCAGCTCAGACGGCAACCTTTGAGCGTTTAACAGATGCAAAGCGATGGGCACAACAAACAGAAGCTGCAATTCGAGAAGGACGTCATTTTAAGACGACTGAAGCTAAAAAGCACACGCTTGGGGAGTTGATCGATCGTTATATTCGGGAAGTGCTTCCTCGCAAGCCTAAAAGCCAGAAGAAGCAAACAGCACAGCTTCAGTGGTGGAAAGGGGAGCTTGGTGCTTTCACTTTAGCTGATGTAACCCCTGCGATGATTGCTCAGAAGCGAGATGAGCTTGTATCGGGGATTACATGCCGTGGTAGACAACGCGCTTCTGCGACTGTAGTGCGGTATCTTTCAGCGCTTAGCCACGCTTTTTCAATTGCAGTACGCGAGTGGGGTTGGTTAGATGATTCCCCGATGAGGAAAGTAACAAAGCTCAAAGAGCCGCGCGGGCGGGATAGGTTTCTTTCAAAAGAAGAGTTGGATCGGCTTCTTCAGGCTTGTAAGAGTAGTTCTAATCCCTACCTTTATCCAATGGTCTTATTGCTTGTTTCAACTGGTATGCGTTTTGGTGAAGCGGCATCACTTACTTGGTCATCGGTCTCCTTGCAGCAGAAACGGATCATTTTGAAAGAGACCAAGAATGGGGAAGTCCGAGCAGTTCCTCTTAGCAACCAGGTTGTTCAGATGCTAACGGAATTAGAAAAGAAAAGACGTATCGACACCCTTTTAGTTTTTCCACCACGCATTTCGGCGAAGGTTCAAAAGGTTCAAAAGCGTATTGATATCAGGCATTCTTGGTTAAAGGCTCTGAAAACCGCGGCGATTGAAGGCTTCAGAATACATGATCTTCGCCATACTGCCGCTTCGTACCTAACCATGTCGGGAGCTTCTTTAACAGAGGTGGCGGATATTTTAGGACATAAGAGTTTGTCTCAAGTTAAAAGGTACAGCCACCTTAGTGAAACCCATAAAAGTCATGTAATTCAAAAAATGAATGAAATTCTTTTGTCATCAGGCGGTGAGTAGACTGGCCTATGAAATTTGAACCAATCGAATTTGCTATTGCATATTGGAAAAGGAAATGGGTTTGTGTTCCATTTTTTCATTTGCCCCAGCATTCTGCTCAAGATATTGAGAAAACTCGTCCATTTATGCCTGAAAACTATGATCCTCATGCGGAAATTGAGGAAGAGACAAGGGCGTATGACAATATTCATCCTAGAGAATCAATAGTACCTTGGTTATGTGATCAACACGACCTTCAAGAGCTGTGTAATTTGAATAACATTCCTATCGGATGGGTCCTTGGGAGACAAGTCAAAAAACCGGTCAAGCGAAGAAAGAGTTATAGTCGTCGCGATAATCGAAAAATACTTTCTCTCAAGGGCAGGCAGATTCAGAAAATTCTTACTTCTGCAAAGAGATTAAATAGGCAACATGGAGTTGCCTTGAAATTGCTATGGCATCTAAATAAACTTCTCTGCCGAGGAGGAGATTTTGTTACTCTTGAAGAAATTCTTCGGATGCAAATCAGAGAAATTTCATCTTACAACGATAATGGATGTAACTGGATAAACTTGTATCGTAGAGGAAAATCTGGCGGGCATATAGTCGCATTCTGTTTACCTACATACCTATGGCAAGCAATTCGTGATCAAATCGATGATAATTCGGTGTTTCTGTTTTCAAATAAACATGGTGGACCAATCCATACATTACAAGTAGATAAAACCCTGAAGCATGCAGCCAGCCTGGTTGGAATTCAAGAGACGGTTACCTCTTTATCCTTAAGGCCCCCTTCGGAAAAAAAACGAATTGAACGCCAAGCGAAAAAGAATCGGTATGATGGCCCTACAAGCGATCACCTCAAAGAAGTGACATTAGAAGGATGGAATAGAATTTGTGAATTAATCCCTGAAATTCATTCTTCAAAAGGAAGAAAATCCAAATACCCGCAACTCGATCTATTCAATGCCATTCTCTACTACCTTCGCATGCGCTGCCCAATTAGAAAACTCCCTGACTCTTTTCCACACTACCAAGCAGTAGAATCTCAGAAAAGAAGATGGGAAAAATCCGGGATCCTCCAAAAAATTTTAAAGCATCGAGGCTCTTAATTCGACGACAAATTCCAAACTTTCTTTTTCTTTATAGAGCCCCTGGTTTAGTTTGTTTCCTAATTTGATTGTATTTGATTTCCATGTACTTAGAGTTGAATAATGTGGTTGATAGAAAGACGTGCTAAAGATTGATTGTCTTCTTTTAAATATCGAAATTTCAACAAGGAGAGCATATGACTCAACCAGATTTAAGCGATTTCCTAACGATAAAGGATTTCTGCAAACAATACTCATCGATTGTCAGTGAAGGAAGCCTTCGGTGGATTCTCTTTAACGCTTCTGAAAATGGGGCTGACTGTTTTGTAAGACGCCTTGGTAAACGCAAACTCTTGATTTCTCCTAAACAATTTCTAGCCTGGCTGGAATCAAACAAAAGAGGGGGAGGCGATGACTATGCCAGAAAAAACTGAAGGAGCTGATACTTGGCGGTTTTCAGCTCCTCTAGAAGATAACACGGTTGATGTTATGTCTCATAGCATGCCTCGATCAGACAATAAAAACAACTCCCCTGAGTCAAATGGTTGGGCTCTACAAAATAGCCAATATCTCTCGAAGGAGGAAAGGGACCCTTCCTTGGTCTATTCGCCTTCTTTGTGCTGCTGGCTCATTCCGCATGACCATCAAGAACTCTGCGAAAAATATAGAGAACGATTTCCTATTGCACCGGTTTTTGATTCTGTTTTGAATGAGCCCACTCAAGTCCAACAGCTACTGCATGTGCAATCCATTTTGACTCAAAAAAAAGCTGATCTAGATCGGGAGCGATGCAAAAGAGCATTGGAACTCGGTTTAAATTTTAAGAACTTAGTTAAAGAGTCATCTTTGATTGAAGACTATTTTCTTCACAAACTTTTCGGAGAGTATGACCACGTGTGCGCTGAACTCGACCAGCTCTCACGAGATATTGAACATGCTAGGAAAGCAAAGAACCTTTCGTTTGAAGATGACTGGCCTGATCCCTTGCCTCTTGAAGAAGAGCTTCTTCCAGTATCCCCTTTCATCAAAGAAATGCTGCCAGAGGCACTCCGAAATTGGGTGATAGATAGCTCAGAGCGTATGCAAGTCCCTCCTGATTTCCTAGCGGCCACCTGCATAGTTGTCTTAGGAGCCTTAATTGGACGTAAGGTGGGAATTCACCCAAAAGCCCATGATAATTGGCTGGTTATCCCAAATCTCTGGGGTGCGGCGATAGGCAGACCCTCTCAGTTGAAATCGCCTGCTATTGCAGAAGTCATGAAGCCTCTCGATGAACTTGCTTCTATAGCAATTAGAAGGCATCAAAAAGAAGAAGAGTCGTTCAAGCAAAAAGAAATGTGGCAAAGTGCGAAAGAGTCTGCTCTCAAAGACAAAATGAAAAAAGCAGCCAAGAATATCCAAAATGATATGGATATGCCTCAATTTGATCAGGTAGAGCCGCTTTTCAAGCCTGTACTTAAAAGATACAAAACAGAAGATGGAACAGTTGAAAAAATTGGTGAAATCCTACGCGAAAACCCTCAGGGCATACTGATTCACCGTGACGAACTCATGGGGCTGCTCAAAAGCCTTGATAAATATGGTCGCGAGGGGGATCGAGCCTTTTACCTCGAATCGTGGAATGGAACTGGTTCTTATACTGTAGACCGCATCGGAAGGGGCACTCTTCACATTCCAGCTCTATGCTTATCCATCATTGGAGGGATCCAACCTGGCCCGTTGCGCACCTATGTTCATCAAGCACTCGCAGGCCAAAGTGGTGATGATGGCTTCATACAACGATTTCAACTACTTGTTTGGCCTGATCCATCCACAACATGGGAAAATATTGATAGATCCCCTGATATCCCTGCAAAAGAAAAAGCGTTTGAGATCTTTGAAAATTTGGATGCTTTTGAACCTTTTGAACCTTCCTCGGATGGAACTTTTGAGATTTACACAATACGGTTTGACCAAGACGGGCAAAAAATCTTTAACGATTGGCGCCAAAGCCTTGAGGCCAAATTACGAACCAATGAACTCTCTCCAGCGCTAGAAAGCCATCTAACAAAATATCGATCTCTGATGCCAAGTATTGCCCTCATTTTTTATCTTGTCGAAACGGTGGGGGCAGCACAAAAACCCGTGGCAGTTGATTCTACCTCAGCTCTTAGAGCCATCCAATGGTGTGAATATTTAGAAACACACGCCAGAAGAGTCTACGCCTCTGGAGAAGATGTCAGAATGCAATCGGCAAGAGCCCTCTTGAAAAGAATTCGACAAGGAGACCTTCCTGACACATTTTCCAAGAGACAAATTTATCATGGCAAACATTGGTCTCATCTTGAAACTTCAGAAAAAGCTGAAGGAGCTTTGGCTATTTTAGAAGAGTTGGGATGGGTCAAGGTCGAGAAGACTTCAACAAAAGGTCGTCCTTCGATAGAAGTCACAGTTCATCCCGAGTTGAGAAAGGAGTTTCTCCCTTCAGAATGAAAATTTGACTTATGATTTCGTCTAAAATCTGAATATAGGAGGTTAAAATGGGTGGCGTTGGTTCTGGTAGAGGAATTCGATGGAATCGAAGACGCACAAAAGGATTCGTTGAACACTACAAAGTTCTTGATGCACGAAGATTCTTATATAGAGGCATGAAAAATCTCCCCCACACTGGCGTTCAATGTTCTTCTGAAACCTTGGGGTTCCGGATATTTCAAAAACGCTTGGATGTATTTTCAAAAAAAGATCACAAAATTGGATATCCCATCTATTTTTCACTTTCAGAAGCAAATTATGGAAATTACCGATACTGGTTTATTTGTCCTAATTCTTCTTGCAGTCGAAGGTGCAGAAAACTGTTCGAAATAGAAAGACCAGAGGGCATTTCTTATTTTCTCTGTAGGCAATGCCTCAACCTTGTTTATCGAAGCCAAAACCGGATTGAGTTAGACCGCATTATTGATCGGAAATGGAAGCTCATTCACTCGCTTGGATGCGACACAACATGGATTTGGGAGCATCAAAGACCAAAAGGAATGCACCGAAAGACTTTTGAGCGGATTAGGAAGGAAATTGAGTGCTTGGATAACGAAGCTACTTTTAGGATTGCAGCATTTTGTCGCTAGGATTACTTCAAAGTTTTCTACCTATTAGGCTGACAAGCAATGATTTGGTCGCATTTCTATTTTGTAAATTAAATATTTTACTTGCATTGTTGTTTGGAGTTGAAAACAATGGGAATTTTGTGTTAAAATATTCTCATTATGAATAACGTAACCCCCTCTACCAGTTCCTTTCTACCCCAATCCATAGGATGGACACCTGCGATAGGTGGAGCAGCAGCTTTTATTGCGGGAACTTTTTTGACAACCTATGTTTTAAAAAATGTTTTTACATCTGATTCAAAAGACATTCCAGATCTTTCTCGCGAAGCGGTTCCAGTTAATACTGGATCAAAGTGGGCATATCTAAATCCTTTAACACTAATTGCTAAGACCGTTTCGACTCTTTTCTCCCTGATTTGGAGCCCTTATTATCTTTTGTTCGGGGAAAAAGAGTATTGGATGAATCATCTCCCTACTCCTATCCATTACAATCAATTTAATGGGGGATTTCTGACAAGTAGAGCTTCAGAAGCTCGGACAAACATGAAAGGGCTTCTTGAAGCACTTGGCGCTAAACAGTTTAAAGGATCGCTTGCTAAAGGGTCTCTTCCAGGATGGTCTGGTGTCAATGCCTTAAATCTTCCCAAAGAAAGACAATATTCATGTGGATCCTTTTTCATGACAAGTGAAGAAATCAGGAAACAAGCCGACTCCCTAAAGGTAAGCTATGACCCTTCGATACTGTCAGCTCGCCAGCTTAATAATATTCTCACTAATGGTTCTAGCTCTCCAAAAGACGAGTCAATAGCTCGGGGTCGCATGGTTTCAAGTTTGGTTGCTTCTACTTGCGATTCAAAAGGCAACCCCATCGCAAGAGAAGGGGATCTTCCCTTATATCGAGTTTATACTTCTAATGCTCCGAATTTAGCCTATAGTCCCTACGATAGAAGCCAGTTCTTAAATGCAAATGGAGCGTTAAATAAAGAAAAATACACCAAGGAAATGGAGAGGATTTTCCTTCATTACTTTGAAGAAGCAAAGGCAAACAAGGATAATGTTGTCGTTCTCTGTGGCTTTGGAATGGGAGCTTTTATGACGCCGGAGCTTTTACCTGATGGTCAAAAGTGCTTTGTTGAAGCTCTTCGAAGAGCAAGCAATGTGCATGCAAAGCATTTCGATAAAGTGATTTTTGCTGACCCAAATAAAAAACTTACGCCTTTTTTAAGCAAGATTCCAAATATGACCGTTACCAATAAAAGCTGCTTTGATATTGCTCACCATGGTGCGAAAAAGGGATACAAGGTAGCTCTTTTCAATCCTGGAGATGGCAGTGGAGTTCCAGGTCAGTTTTGGCTACAAGGTCATATTGCTTTGGAGGAGATGTTCGGACTGTTTACTACTCTTCTTGTTTCTCAACACCCTCATTGTAATCCATTAGTTGGAAACAGATCTGCTTACAGTTCGAGATAAGGCATGAATCAAATTCATCCATATGATAGACATAGTTCTCTCTATAATTTCCTCTTCCACCCTCTGCACACTCAGTCGAAAGTAAGAAAAGCCGCAGCTCTTGTTACGCATATTTTTTTGAGCGTTATCACTCTCTGTATATGGCAACTTCCTTTTTGGGTCATGAATAGAATGGACCATAGCAAGCTGGTCAGCATTTCTAAAAATCCTGGAGCCATTCTCTATATGTCTATCACCGGAAACCCCACTCATTTGGGGCATATGGCAGCCATTGCTACAGCTATTGATGCCCTTGCAAAAAGGCATATCCATGTCTCTGAGGCAAAAATCTCTCTTTCAGGAGAGGGATATCATGAGCACAAAGTTAAATCGGCAAAACAAAAGGGGGTCAATAAAATTGCTCTCTCGTTGGAAGCACGAAAACACTTGTTGTTTGGAGCGATCGAAGAGGCTAAGCGAAGGGGAATGTTCAAAGGGATCCCTGTCAATTATTGGAATGATCAGGATAAAGGCCCATCTGATCATCCTGAGTCTTACCATCGTTTAGTAAAAGAAACACCACCTACACATCGAGTCTATTTAGTCGCTGGCGATGATCTTTGTAAGAGTATGGGGAATTGGCCGGATATTGCTCATGCCATCGTCATTCAGAGGAAGATGCCAAATGATGATTACTCTCAAATCGTTTATCCATCTACAAAACAAGAGAGAATTTATACTCCTTCCCTTTATCCTCAATATGAGACCTATTCTTCCACAAGCATCCAAAAAGGGGAAAAAAGGCTTGAACCCTCTTCCCTTCATAAATACTTCATTGATGCCCAGCTAGCTACCGCGGTTTGATCAATGTCTGCTGAAGCAGATGAGTTTCTTGGGACAAGGATGGGACAGTTTGGCTCAATTTTCTTCAATTCCTATCAGCTTTATGCAACACATTCAAGGATGCAACCACCTGATTTTGAAATTGATAGGTGTTGAGATAAATTGAGAGGTTTTGTATCCTGACAGACTTAAAATCCCTTGGAGGCAACTCCGTGCGGGTTCGAGTCCCGCCTCGAGCAATATTGTAAGTCAAGGGGTTAGAAAAAGTTTAAGCTTTCAAGCACAGGTGTCGCAAAGTAAAATGGCACACTGGCGGCACACTCTGAAATGACAAAGTAGGAGAAACATCGAGGATGAGAATGCCTCAATTGTGGAGGATTGGAATTATTAGCTCTTCAGCGAAGGTGGATGTTGAAACTTTAGAATAAGAATCTGTTATGCAATTAGAAATTATTCACAGCTGTCCTCCTAAAGATGAGGAAATAACTGCCGTAAGAAAAGGATTGCAAGCCTTTAATTTAAAGACGCTAAATCATCTAAAAGACACTGTTCATGAGTTTGGTTTTTTTCTTTATTTTGAAAATACAGTTTTGGGAGGGATTACCGGACGTACTTTTCTTGGGGCTCTTCAAATAAAATATCTTTGGATTGACGAAAAATTGCGAAGAAAGGGCTATGGAAAGAATTTGATAAATAAAGCTGAAGCATTTGGTCAAAGTTATGGATGTAGATTTGCTGTTGCTGATACTTTGTCTTTTCAATCCCTAGGATTTTATCAAAACAATGGGTATTCAATTGAGTTGACGCAGAAGGGATATGATGGAGGAGAAATCATTTATTACCTCAGAAAGTCTTTAGTCTGAATTACTTGCAATAAACTAATAATTTTTTGAAATGAAACTGAATAAATCTTGTAAATGTTTTTCTAGGGAATGTGTATGTAGCTTCTCGTGCAATTCATTCAAGTACTGAGAAAAAGTAAGAGAAATACAAAATGGCGAGCATAGAAAAAAATATCTCCTATGGATTTAGACTAGCAATTATTTATTCTATAATTTGGTTTGTAGAACTTCTAGATGCCACTCTATTGAATGTGGCTCTTCCAGAGATTTCACAGTATTTCTTGATTGACCCAACTAATGCAGAATGGGTGCTAATCGGTTTTTTGCTTGCCATGGTCATCGGAATGTTGGTGAGCAATCCTATAGGCACATACTTTGGTTCCAGGCGCATCTTTTTGACAGCTGCGTGGTTGTATTGCGTAAGTTCTCTTGCATGTGGTCTAGCACCTCACTTTTCTGAATTGGTACTGTTTCGAGTGATTCAGGGGTTTGCTGGCGGTCTTATGATTCCTCTTGGCATGCAACTTCTCATGAGCGCCATGCCGCAAAGTAAATGGGTGAAAACAAGCTCGTGGATGAATGTTTTTACTCTTTTAGCTCCAGCTTTAGGTCCAACCCTTGCTGGCTACATCGTAACTTATCTCAATTGGCGCTGGCTGTTTTTTGCTAAACTACCTCTCTCTATTTTGTGCGCTATTTTAGCGCATTTTTGGGTAAGATATTCATCACCTCAAAAATCTAAAAGATTTGATTGGGTTGGATTTATTTTTGGGGCATTAGGACTGTGCTTATTTATTCTTGTGATTTCTGAGGTAGGAAAATCACGCTTCTCAGGAGGTGTGCTTCTTGCTCTTTTTGCTCTGTCCATCTTTTGTGCAATTGTCTTCTTTTGGCAACAAAAGCGCTTTAAAAACCCACTGGTTCCTTTGACCCTCTTTCGCTCCAAACTTTTTGCTTGGGGAAATGTCATTCAATCGGCAGCAAATATGATTTTTCTCGGAGCTACTTTTATAATTGCGCTCTACCTACAGTGGGGAATTGGTTTTGAAATAGTTAAAGTGGGATGGATGATGGCAGCAATCTCTGCTGGTATCATATCGGTAATGCCAATCACTGCAAAGTTTTATAATAAAATCGGTCCGCTTCCTTATATGATTGTAGGGCTGTTGCTTATGTCTAGCGCTATGTTTTCCTTAATATTCATCACAAAGCAAACTTCTCCTGTTATTATTGCATTTATTATTTTTTGCGAGGGAGCGGGTTCTGCTGGACTACAAACAACTAACTTTGCTTCTATTTTTAGCGAAGTACCTCAAAAACTTCGTGGAGCTGGAAGCTCACTCTACACTTTGTTTAAACAAATTTCAGCAAGTCTTGGAATTGCACTTTCAACAATGGCTCTAACTGTTGCGATGAGGCTCCAAGGTATTCCAACTCTCACAACAAGCTCTCCAAAAGAATTGTTTTATCTTCCTCTGGCTCTTTTGGGGACAATTCCTCTTTTAGCTCTTTTATGCTGTTTTTTTATCGATAATAAGCGTGCGCTTCACTACACAAAATCACAGGACCATCTTGAAACTGAGATTGAAGAAGGAATCGAATAGATTATTAAAAGTTGGGATTTTTGAGTCTATATAATACGGTTGGTCGTAGAGAATGACCCGCTGGTAGTTTGGGATGTTCAAAGTCGTCCTCAAAGCTTCGGGTCATGTCCAATCTTTCCATTAATTTTCTGGAGCGTTGATTTTCTACTGTGGTGAATGAGACCAGCTCACGAAGCTTCAGAGTTCGGAAAGCATATTCAATTACTTTCAACGCTGCCTCAAAGGCACGCCCCTTACCTCGATGCTCATAGGCAAGCCGCCAGCCCCCGTCTCAATACAAGTAGAGAAGGCTGAGGGAAAGTCTTGATAAAGCAATCCGACAAATTCAATAAAGGGAGCAGCTCCTATGACCTCCAAAGCCCAAAGACCATATTCCTTTTCACTAAGTTCCTTCTGAATTTTTTCATCTGCTCCTCGTTATCTAAATCCATGAACACTGCAACGCTCCTTCGTTAAAAAATTATAGAGTTTCCTTGTAAAATTCTAAAATTCTTGAACCTCGATGTGTATAACTGTTGAAATTAATAGGCTCATATTTTCAAATGAGGCTAATGAGAGGAGGAATTATGAAGTTCAAACACGACTTAATACTTAGATTTGGTTTTGGAATTTTCTTAGCTATATGGGGAATTGATCGGGTTATTAGAGCGCCATTTTGGGCTACTGAGAGCTTAATGGGCCATTTTTATGGCTCTCTTGGCTTGATAACGGGTTTTGTTATTGCGCTAGGGATCATACAATTACTTATTGCTTTATCGTTTTTTGCAAATTTCCAAGTTAAGTATACCTCATTGTTCTTATTAGCGATGATTATAACCAGCATTTTGATCACCCTGCGTCCAATGTTTGATTATTTGCTATTTGGTGGAACACCTATTCCGGCCATTCTTTTTGCAGACCATTTTCCATTGCTAGCAGGTGCTTGGGCTATCTTTGCCCATACTGCAAAGGCGAAATAAAGTGTTTATTTCTTATTTGTGCCTTTCAAGTATATTGAAGCCAAGTTTTTGGCCGAGTGTGTTATAGGAGAAATGGCAACAAAAGAGATTGTAGTGAACCCAACCGCTTAAAGTTTTGAAAAAACAAAAGTGCTGCGAGTATGGGCGGCGGAGTTGCTGAAAATGCAAGAGAGGAATTGGGACTCGAAGTCAGAGCAGCCGGAGGCCGGGAACGAGCCCGCTTCGAGCATTAGGGGGTGGGATGTTCTGTTCGTGCAAATGGATGACCTTCAGTCAATTTTGGTATAAAATTGTAAGTCATAATGAGGAGTAGTGTGAAACCAATATACAGTTCTTATTTTGCGGGATTCTTCATGGCGGCCATTGCTGGCTTTAGTGATGTATTTGGTTTTATTGCTTTAGATCGTTTATTCACTGCCCATATAACTGGAAACGTTGTAATTATTATTTCCTCTTTCATATATGATACAGCAGGTATTATTTCAAAGGTTCTTGCCATTCCTCTTTT